>CYGL01000583.1_pt1 | contig 13499 bp, 16 predicted proteins | sample 485531 | NCBI WGS metagenome assembly CYGL01 (sample SAMEA3497897, study PRJEB9818) | human gut metagenome | reverse complement strand
TTAATGACTCCTCTATGTATGGTCGTGTTGAGGTTACAATCCCACAAGACCCTGCTGGTGGTGTGTACACTGCAAGATCCCAGATAGATGCCCTTCGAGGCTATGGAATTCATCCAATCCCTATCAAGGTTGGTAATAAAGGTAAGCTTCACAGGTTTTACCTTTCTCTGCTGCTGCCATGAATAGACAAGTAAAAGTGGTTCGTGGTGATTGGAATGATGCATTTTTCCATCAGTTAGAGGTGTTTGGTACAGATTCCTCAACAGTTCATGATGATGCTGTAGATGCTGTAGCCGATGCATTTAAGAGGGTGGCAGAAAATAGAAGTGTTGATTATGCAATTGATTTGGCAGTGCTGACCTAGCACCACCCTATAGGAGGACGCTTTAGTGGCAATGCAAGATATGAATCAACCAATTGATCCAGTATCAGTTGTTACAGGAAGACGAAAAAAACCTATTAAAAACCCAACTACTGAGATGGGTTTTTATGGTAATAACTTCCAAGATATGGTTAAAATTGATTGGGATGCTCTTACATACCCGATCAACTTAAAAACATACCAGCTTATGAGTAAGCATTTAGTAATCGCCTCTGCTAATAACCTTATTACGACAATGATGTCGAGGGTGAGATGGAAGGTGGAGCCTTACCAAGCTGAAGAAAAATACAAAGAACAAGCAGATTTTATTGATTCTGTACTAAAAGACATGGACGTTGATTGGTCAACTTTTATCGCAGAAGTATCCTCTATGAATATCTACGGACATTCAATCCACGAGATTGTTTACCGTTACAGACGCTATGAGGAAGGCTCCAATTACAACGATGGAAGGCTGGGCCTTAAATATCTACCTATACGTTCCCAACACAGCATTGCTGAATGGGTTTATGACACTAAAGGAAGAGATCTTTTAGGTGTTCGCCAAAAGATTCCTGCTCTAGTTGATGGTAAATTCACAGAAAACACTGTGTTTATTCCTGTAGATCGCTTACTACTCTTCAGAGTCAACCCTAGGGACGGAAGCCCGTTAGGGAACTCCCCTCTGGCTGGTTGCTACAGCTCTTGGCGCTACCTCGTGACTTATCAAGAAATTGAAAGTACCACCGTAAGTAAAAACTTAAACGGTGTGCCAATTTTCAGAATTCCTGCAAAGCACATGGCAGAGCAAGCCAGTGAATCTGATAAAAGGGTATATGTCAATGCAAAGAAAATTGTTTCTAATGTGAACAATGGAGAAAATGCTGGTTTAGTTATCCCTTCGGATTTCGATGAGGTGAGTGGTAAAAGGTATTTTGATTTTGAGGTTTTAAACTCGACTGCATCAAACACCTCTGTAGTTAGTGAGATTGTGAAACGCTATGAAAATGACATTTTACAGTGCTTAGGAGCAGACGTTCTGCAACTTGGTAGCACTAATACGGGAAGCTACTCTTTGGCAGACAGTAAAACATCTTTACTGGAAACTGTTGTTGAAGCACGGATGCTTGAGATTCAAAATGTAATCAATAACAAGTTGATACCTTCAATCCTTTCAATGAATGGTATGGAAGTTAGCGAGTGTCCGACAATTGAGTTTGGTGATATTTCTCGTCCTGATTTAGAGATTTTTGCTAAAGGTCTCCAACAGCTCACTGCTGTAGGTCTTATTTACCCATCTGCTAAAAACGTGAATTACATCATGCAGCAGTTTGGTTTCCCAGACCTGATAGACCCAACACTTTCACAAGAAGAGGTTGATAAACTCCTGCAAAGGGACAAGCAGTTGGAAACAAAAAGTGGACAGGGGTATTCATCTGCTACAGGTGGATTGAATGGCACATCAAATAGTGTTGCTACTAAAGACCCATCAGCCAACAATTTAAGTAATAAGTGAGGTAAAGATGGCAACAGCCCATAGCATTGTTCGTTTGAGTGCTCAGATCTTCAATAAGCCACAATACATGAAAGAGGAAAGTTTTTTAGAGCTTACCGATTACGTGATTAACCGAAATAGCGGTAATTTAGAGTGGCAGCTTGATATCAGTTCCGAACTAAGACGACAGAAAGCGGAAGATAAGGAAGAGTCTGAAGGTAAAATCCTTTCCCTCAATCCAATGAAAGCTTCATCTTATGATAAGCCCGACTTATCACTTTACCCAACAGAGCTTCAATCAGCAGTTCTTCAAGAATACTATGACCACATTCAGTATGACCCCAACACAAAGCTTGGTATGCTTAATGTTGAGGGTACTCTCGTTTACAGAAGTTCTGCTTTTGATAGCCTTTGTGGTATGACTTCCTACCAAAACCTAGAGAACAAGCTTAAGGCCCAACTCTCTGAAGGTGCTAAAACAGTCCTTATGTATGTGGACAGTGGTGGAGGAGAAGCTTACGGTAATATAGAGACTGCTGCAACCATCCGTGCCTTACTCGATAAGTCTGGTGCCAAAATGATTGCATTTATTGATGGTAGCTCAGCTTCAGCAGCTTATGCATTAACAGCAGTTGCTGACCAAGTTATCGCTACGGCAGATTCAGAGGTTGGTAATATCGGTGTTGTGATTTCATTACTTGACCGATCTCAGACAGTACAGGAATCAAAGAATAAGAAAGTCACCATGTTTCGTGGAGACAATAAAGTTGGTGTCGATGATGAAGGTAAATTTAAAGCAGGTTTTATTGACCGTGTAAACAATATGCTTGATTCATCATACAAAAAATTTACAGAGCATGTCGCTACAAGTCGTGGCTTAAGTGTTCAGGATGTAGTAAACACCCAAGCTTCAGTGTATCTGGCAGAAGATTCTCTCAAGGTCGGTTTGATTGACAAAATCATGACTCGATATGAATTCTTTTCAAGCTATCTGCCAAACGTATTAAGCCAAAGTAATGCTACAAGTTTCAGTTCCTTTGCTGAAACTGGAGTTTTTAAAATGAAAAGTGAGGACAAAGAGAACATGAATATCGAAGAGCTAAAAGGCCAACTTAATGCAGAAACTGGTTTGATCTCTGTAAAACAGGAAGATCTAGACAGCTATGTATTGGCACAAGTTGAAGCTGCAAAACTGGAGGCTGTAGAAGCTACCAAATTAGATTATGAACAAAAATTAACTGACAAAGATGCTTTACTTGCGACTGCTCAAGCAGACCTTGAAAAAGTAACTCAAGAGTTCAGTCAACACAAAGCTGATGTTATTACAAAACAACGAGAAGAGCAACTTGGAAAAGTTTTATCTGAAGATGAAATGCCTGCTGCACTAAATCTTGTTGCAAGTTTTACTGACGAGCAGTTTAACACATACTACGCTTCTCTGGAAAGCCTTTACAAAAAGTCGAAAGCCAACATTGAAGAAATTGGTACACAAGTTAAACAAGACAGTAGCCCAGAGAAGTTTGACGACATTATGGCTACCATTATTACTCAGCGCAACACTTCACGCTAATACAAGAGGGAAATTTAAATATGGCACTTTTAGATCTTAATGCTCTTTACGACATCGAGCATGTTGAATTTTCAGATGTATTCCAAACTGAGCTAGGCACAACTATTGGTTATACCCGCAAGCAATTAGCGTTGACAGGTACTGCTGGTGTGAAAGTCGAGATTGGACACATCCTACAGGACAATGGTGATGGTACTGCAACAATCCCAGCTACCACTGCTTCAATTACCAACCCTGTGATTTACTGTGGGGATGACCCTTACAAGCAGCAAGCTGCTGGTAAACGTGATTGGAATCCAAACACAACAATTTTCAGTGCGGATAATTTAACACAAGACGTAACTGTTGTATATCGTGGGCCAGTCGGTGTTGGTAAGGCTTATCTGAAGTATCCTTCAGATGCGACCCCTACAACACGCCAAGCGGTTCTTGACCTTTTAGATGAAAAAGGTTTCAAGGTAATCCGTCAGATTGCCCGTTACAACTAATGGAATATGAGGGTGGAGGGATGAACCCCCATCCCAGACACTTTCAAATTTTAAGAGGATTATAAAAATATGGCAATTATTCGCAACCCATTAGATTTCAGTACCACACTAGACCTTACAGCAGAAGTCAATAAGATGGCCCCAGAATTTGGTGCTTTCAATAACTCTGGTCTTTTCCGTAAAGTTGGTACGACTGAAGATGCGATTCTTTATGAGATCAATCAGGGTATCCAATCTTCAATGGTTGGTACAACTTCTCGTCGTGAGAGAAACACCGTGAAGGACTCTAAAACTCGCAAAAAACAACAAGCTCTCTACATCCCGTACTTCAAGCACTCAGCTCAAATTACCCGTGATGACATCAAAGGTATTGTACGTGATTGGAAAGACTTAACAGTTGAAAGCGTTTCAAACTTGTATGTTGAAAAACTTGCAAGCCTTCGTCGTAACTTGGAGCAATCTCACGAGTACCTAGCTATCACAGCTACTCAAGGTATTACGCGAGATCCTAAAGACGGTTCTGTTCTTGTAGACACTTTTGCTATCAATGGTGTTACTCAGACAGAAATCGAATGGGACTTCACTGATCCAGATTTCGACTTGATTGGTGCTATTCGTGACCTCAAAGATCGCATGACTCAAGCCAACCTTTGGGGTGGTGCAATCCAGTCAATCGATGTACCAGTTGGTAGCCAATTCTTCAACAAGATTGTAACACACTCACAACTTGCAGATCTTTATGCTCTTGCAATGTCTGGTCGTGGTATGGAAGCAATCAACAACTCTCGCCCTTGGGCAGATGTTGAAATGACCCGTTACGGTATCACATCTACATTCACATTTGATGGTGTACGTTTCATGACTTACCCTTCTGTGTTCCGTAATGAAGATGGTGATTTAATTCGTCCGATTGGCGACCTTGAAGGGCATACTGTTGTTCGTGGTCTTTCTGGTATGTACGAAGCACGTTACGCATCTGACAACAACTTGGATGGTATTGGTCAAGTAGGTCAACCGATCTTCGCATGGAGAACTCCTCTTGTTGATCGTTACTACTTCGAGATCATCACAGAGACTGCACCTCTGTACTATGTTACTCATCCTGAGCTTATCTTCAAGCTTACAGCGAAAGTAGCTTAATATTTAGGGGATGCCTTTTGGTATCCCCTTTTTATTTCCTTTAAAAATGGTTTTCTGAATCATTTCTAAAGGGATTAATAAGAAAACTAGGAGATCTTATGAGTTATACATACACAGGTAATCCTGCTACCAATGCAATTGACGAGTTAAGACTCCTACTTGGTGACCTTGACCAAAGGCACCCTATATTCCAAGATGAGGAGCTTTCTTACTTCCTTGATGCTGCAAATGATAACGTCAGGTCGGCTTTTTATTCTGCTGCTGTCACAATACTTCCTAAATTTGCCAGAAGTGCTCGTGAACGGGCAGGTCAAATTGAAGTTTATGGTGGTGATTATTTCAACCACTATTTAGCTTGGCTGAAGTTTATTGTTAAACCAACCTCACCAAGTTTTATCTTTGCAAATGATGCATTGTTTTATGGTGGTATCGATAGATCAGAGACTTTACAGAATTTCTTTGATCCAAGCATTGTTGATCAGCCATTTTATCGTGGTCAGTTCTTCAGAATCCCTCAATCAATGGGCTATCGACGTATGACCCCCACAGGGGTGGCTGAGTTAGATGAGACTGGAAAGCTTCTGGGTTTTTACCGTGATGTGGCTTTACCTGCTGAAGTATACCCAAATGAGCAACCTTAAGGTGGTGCCAAAATGGAAGAATGGAAAAAGGGGAAGTACCAAACAAGCTACTCTAGGGGAAATGCACGCACAACCCGCTATAAAAACACAACCATACACAGAAACAGCTCTGGTATGGCAAAAATAGAATCCCAACTAAAACATCTAGAGTTAAACCATGTTCGTTATGGGATTGTTGATTCAGTTACTTACCCTACAGGTGACCCTAATGGGCGAGCTGGTGTGTATGTTGCTGAAATCTGGAAAAGACTGGAATATGGTCATGCCACTATCACTTCTAAAGGTGTAGTCATCATCCCACCACGACCGCTTTTTAAAGTCCATCTCCAAACGAATGGTGCAACAGACTTTAAGAAAGTTGCTAAAGAAGTTCTTCGAGAAGTGTTTAGAGGTGGTGATATTAGGGATAGTGCTTGGGCAAAGATTGGCCTGCGAATGAAACTCTCACTGAGATTTACCCTAGAGACTTACAAAGGGTTTAAACCACTCGTTTTACCAAAAATTCACCTAGGTCACCTACAGATTTCTACGATGACACAGGTTTCTTAAAAAATCAAATATCTTACAGGGTTATGCCTCTTGGTTTACCTTTAGGTGGAGGAAGCAATGGATAGAATGCCAATACAATCACCAACTGGTAGGGTTGATTTAGAAGTTCTAAGAGATACAGGTGGTCATTATGATGATGATGGTATTTGGGTTGATGGTGTAAGAGAGACTGTCTATGTGACAGCTAATGTTCAACCTGCTAATAGGTTCAATCTCCAACAACAACTCAAAGAAGGTGATCGAAATAGATCTTCCATTTTGATTTTGTCTTATGACCCCCTCTACACAGCAGACGATAGGGCCAACCCTTTGGGTAACCCACAAGTGAAAACTAAAGCGGATATTGTGGTGTGGAAAGGTAAGTATTGGGAGCTTCGAACAAGTGACTCTTACGAGATGGGTGTATTAGATCATTGGGAGTGTATTGCAATCTTGATGGACGACTTTGTAAACATTTAAGGAGTTTTGAATGCATAATTACAAACAATTCTCTAATGTTATTAAAGAGTTGGCACCAAATAAAACTATGTACTGGTCAATGCAAAATGGCGTTAAACTCACCCCACCCTTTATATTTTTGGATGTTATCTCAGATGATATATCAGGTATGGGTGAGCATTCTTCAGGGACTTCAGAACAAGACACAGGAGACTTTCTCGGTGATTATTCTGAGAACAGGGAGGTCATGATTAGAGTATCCTTTTATGGAACTTTTACCGATAGCTCCTATCAAGATTGCCGATACTTAATGGCCTTAATGAGAACCTTCAAAGGTCGAAGTGCTTTATACAGAAACGGCTTTTCTTTAGCTTCAATTTCCCCACTACGTCGAGTTGATGTGTCTGGGGATAACGTTGCATACATCAACAACTACTTTGAAATATCTCTAAGATACAAATCAATCAACCAAGTTGAACTTGATCCTGTTGAAGAGGTTGAAGTTACTCACATTCTAAAGGTTGGTAATTCTCTGGACAATCCAGACGATGAATTGACAATCACGGGCACCAATATTTACACATAAGAGGATTATACATGGCTTCAAGTCTTAAAGAAGTTGTTAGTGTAGTGATCAATCGGGAAACTAGCTTCATCCGTGAAGCAGATTTAAATACCACACTGATCTTATCGAACAACACAAAATTTGCAGATGCATATCGTATTTATACAGATTTAGATGCACTGATTGATGATGGTTTTGATACTGATAGTTTTGTCTACAAAGCAGTACAGTTGGCTTTCTCTCAAAGCCCAAGACCGAAAAAGATTGTAGTGAGTGGTGGCACTGTTGCTACTGGTGGCTACGTTACAAAAATTACAAATACAAGAGCAGCTTACAATCAGTTCTTATTCTTGGTTACAGATGCTACAGCAGATGCCGATATTGAAGCTGTCGCTGCTTATGTGCAGGCGCAAGAGCTGTTTTATGGTGTTACTGTGGAGGATCTCGTGGAAAAGGGTGAATTAATTGAAAGATTGAAAGAGCTTGGTTATACCAGAACAATGGTTCTTTTCAATGAAAACACCACAAATACTGTCCCAGAGGCAGGCTGGATCGGTCGTTTTGGCTCAGAACCTGCTGGCTCAAATACTTGGGTTATGAAGCCTATTACTGGTCTCCTTCCTTCAGAGTTGACAGAAGCTCAGAAACAGTATCTAGAAGATAACAATGTTTCGTGGTTAGAGTCTTATGAAGGTGATGACAACGTAGTTTCAGCTCGTGCAGGTAAGGTTGCTGAAGGTGAATGGATCGATGTTATGTTGGGTGTCCAATGGATTACTACCCGTATGCGTGAGGCTGTTTACAACGTCCTTCGCAATCAACGAAAAGTTGGTATGAGTAATGAAGGTCTGGCCCTAATTGAATCTGCCATCCGTCAAGTCCTTGATCGAGCTGTTTCAATGGGTATTTTGGCATCAAGCCCACAATACACTTTAACCCTTCCTGATATCCTCGCTATGACACCTCAAGAAAGAAACTCTCGTAGAGTTTCAGGCATCACTTTCCGAGCTAGACTCGAAGGTGCTATCCACTTTGTTGATATTGTCGGCACAGTATATCCGTAATTTTGATATAGGAGATTATTATGGCTGAACAAAATATCGGTACATACAGTGCAATGGATGTTCAAGTGGTCATCACACAAGAGAGTACAGGATTAGTCTACCGCTTGGTAGGCTTCATGGAAGACTCTATGGTGACTGTAACACCTGCTGTAGATACTTACACAGCATACAATGGTGCAGATAACACTGGTGCTCGTATCCATAACGGAAACAAGAGCGCTACTGTCACTGTTACCTTACAACAAACTTCACCTTCAAATGACATCTTGACCAGACTACTTTTGAACGATGTACGCTCACGTAGGAATGAGGGACTTTTCTCAGTCATGATTAAAGATGCCTCTGGACGCTCTGTAGCGACAGCTAGACAAGCATACATCTCTAAAATCCCTGAAGTAAGTTTCACCAACAACATGAGCAGCCGTGAGTGGATGATCCAAGCATTTAATGCTGATGTGTTTGTAGGTGGTAACTCTCTAATGCTTCCTGAAGAAGTGAATGCTTTAGAGACTCTTGATGCAGAAGTTGATGTGACTTGGGTTGACCAATAATACAATGGGGGTTCGCCCCCAACTAGGAGGTTGAAGTGGCAGATATTATGTATTACTCATCTTCCGAGGTGTATATGTCAATACTTGGCAAAACTATGGAAGGTTTTGCTGAAGACACATTTATTTCAATTGAGCCTCAAGAAGATTCTTTCAAAATGAAGACCTCTATGGATGGGTTGGTACAGGTTTCTGGAATCCCAGCACACATCCACAATGTCACGTTAAGTTTACAGCAAACTTCACCTGTCAACACTTTGCTCCATGCATTGTTTATTTTACACAGGAAGTTTGGGACAAAGTTACGCATCCCATTACTTATCAGGGATGACAGTACAGGTACTTCATTTTATGCGAGTGAGGTTTGGTTTAAAACGGAACCAACACTGACTTTTGGCGCAAACATGAATATTTTACAATGGCAATTTATGACTAAAAATGCTGTGTATAAGATTAATGGGAATGGCAGTGAAGATACCTCTTCAGATATTCTTCAGATGGTCTCAGAGGCCACACAATTAGCAGGTTTACTGAATATTGATTTAGACACCATGTTAGGTACAGCTTCTGATTTATTTACAACGGTCACAAATATTTTCTAAGAGGTATACTTATGGCAATTGACTATGCAAGCTATTTAGGCACTACCCCTGATGTGACAACTGGAAATACCATCACAAAAGAAGATATCCTTGGGGATAAAGGTGATACAGTAACCGATGCAAGCCAAAAGAAATCACCTACTTTAGGGAGTTTCCTTAAGGCTGCAAAAGAGGTTTTAAACACCCCAATCTTCAACACACTAAAGAATGTTGCTGGGAAAATCCTGTTAAATGGAAATGGTGTGTATGATCCTTCTCGAAATGCTGTCTATGTTGGTAATTTAAGGATTGTGGGTGTTGTTGATTGCCAGATAAAAATGCCTGAAGGTTTCAAGCATGAAAGAGGTTTAGATGGCGCCACTACAGTGACTCGAACAAAAACCTCAAGCCCCTCTATGGAGCTAACACTTTTAAGAACATCACCAAGTATCAGAGCACTAGATCATGCCTACTCCCTTATGATGAATGAAGGGAAAGGTTCTGTGGAAATTATGGTGCAAGATAGCGGAGAGACAGTCTTTCAAGGTAAAGCTGTTTTATCAAATACTTCAGATTTTAAACTGGATATTGAAGGCTCTGATAGAGTTTACTCATTCCAGTTCATCTAATGGCTAATAATAGGAGTGAATTATGGCTATCCAAAAAACAGTTGTGGTTAAAGGTAAAGAATACAATATTCAGGTATTTAAAGGTGAACAAGCCTTTGCAATCAAATACGAATTAGCAAGAATTGCAATCCCATTCATTTCGGAACTTCAAGACCTACAAGGTGTTGATAGTGATGAAGAGCGTAAAAAGAGGGTTATTCTCGCTATCGAGAAAATCTTATCAACGGTTGACTATCAAACTGCGCTAAAGTTACTTAAGACTTTGGTGAGTCAAGTTTACGATGCACAAGGACGATTAATTGTCCCAAATGAAGAGTTTGCACAAAATACAAAAGCATGGTACTTGCTTGCCTATGAGGTGATCATGTTCAACTACGAAGATGTTTTTACAGATCTCGGTTTTGGTACAGCGGAGTAAGTCCTAAACCGAGCTTAAATCACAGACTCGAAAGTGAGATGGATAGGTTGAATAAAACTTATAGCCTCCCTTTCGAGTGGCTTCATATATTGGCTGATGAAAAACCTCTTGCCACTTATGCAGAACTTAAAGAGATGTCTTGTGGTGAAGTTTATGACTTACTGGAAACACAAAATGCATTAACCCTGCACAGGGAAGTCCGAGATTATATAACAGAGAATAGAGGTAAATAAATATGCAAGAAGTTGATAAGTTATATGCCTCGGTAGGCTTTAGGATTGACACCAAAAGCCTAGACCTGTTCCACTCTAAAATGGATGCTGCTGAAGTCAAAATAATGAACTTCGCAAAAACCATTACAAAGATTGAAACAAGTGCCCAAAAAGCCGTTACTCCTGTGAATAATCTCCTGAGAGCTTTAGATTTCAAAGGGAAAAGTACAGGGATTTCTACTTTAGCAAATGCACTTGATAAACTTGGTAAAGCCATCTCTAAGATTGATACTCAGAACTTCCATAGTAAGATTCAAAAAATTACCTACGCTCTTGACGAAGCTCGCCCTAAGATTAACAAAAATGCTAACTCTTGGGAAAGATATGCCAAAGCTGTTGAACGTGCTCGTGCTGCATTTGGGGCAGGTTCATGGGCAGGTCGAGCTGGGCCACCCGCACCTCATGGTTCTGGAAATCCTGTTGCTGCTGGTGCTGCTGGGGCAATCATAGGATCTCGTTACAGCTCCTCACCTCACTATACCCCACAGAGTAGATTACTTGCACCTATGACTGGTTCACACATTGCATATCTTGCAAGTGGTGGTGTCATGGCAGGTGTAGGTGCAATCTACGCCACAAAAGCAACTCTAGACCGAGCGCAGGAAAACCTAACTGCTGAAAACTTTGTAAAGATGGCTTCAGCTAATGACGAAGAGTTCAAAAAGAATAAAGCTTGGTTGTGGGAAAGATCAAACTACTATGGTACTGATATTAATGCAAACATGGAAGGTTTTGGTAAAATCTACATGAACACCATTGATAGTTTGGGCCGAGAGCTTTCTTTAAAAGTAATTGAAGATGTTATGAAATATAACACAGCCATGCACACCTCTAAAGAAGCTCAGAAATTTATTAACAAATCTCTCTACCAAATGGCAGGTACAGCTCAAGTTAACGCTCAGGACTATAACCAATGGGAAGAACACGTTGCTGGTGGTAACAAAGTCGCTTCTAGGGCTTTAGATATCATGGCTGAAAAAGGCTTGGTCACCAAAGATTGGAGATCTTATGGTACTGCCAAGAAAGCTATTTCAGAGATTGAGATTCAAGGTAAGGATCTCGTACCAGCTTTAACCCAAGCAATGGCTGAAGCATCAGCTAAAGGTTTAGAAACTGGTAGGAATGGTTATCAGGCAGAGAGCTTGAGATTCCAAAACAGGGTAACTGAATTTGCCAGAAACTTGGCAGAGGGTGGCCTTTTTGATATGGCAAAACAGTTCTTCAAACTTCTGAACTCTATTATGGATTTGATGAAGGATATGATGCCTGTTTGGAATGCCATAAGTAAAACTATCGGATTCTTCTTTGAGAATATTGCTAATGGGCTTCAATACCTGAAAGAATTTTCCCTAGACATGGCAGATTTCATCAAATGGGTGTACTCAGGTGAAGAAGCAACTTATGCATTACGAGGTGTTCTTACAGCATTGGCTGTTTCAACCCTTCCGCTAGTCCTAGCAGGCTTCAAACGATTCATGACAGCCGTTACAATGATCATGATGAAGAACCCTATTACAGCAGCTTTAATTGCAATCTTAACTGTGCTGGGCTTCTTATACGGTCAATGGAAGCGACAAGAAGAGGGGTTGTCTAACTGGTTTGACTTCTTTGGGGCTGTGCTCTATTTGGTCAAAGAAACTTTCCTAAAAGCCATCTATACAATGGAAGTTACATTCCTAGAATTCATCGTAACCACAATAGAAGCCTTTAAAGGTCTTCCTGCTGTGTTTACTGAGTTTTTCGATACTTTAAGGGATGAGTCCAAGTTTATTGATGGTTTGATAGGTGGTGTAACCAAGCTGATGGGCCTTCAAGATGACTACTACAAGAGGAAGCAAGACAGGGAGCGTGAGGATATTCGATTAGGGAGAGAGGGTATGTTGAGATACCAATCAAGCCCAGCGGACATTCCACAATATCAGGCACCAACCCCAAATCGACCTGCATTGAATGCCACTCTCGATGTTAAACCTGTAACATTGAAGTTCCATGATGATAAAGGACGACCTCTAGGTCAGACTCAGGTTAGTGTTGCCAATGCTGCTTCAGCTTATATATAAGGAGTGTTTATGAGATACCATCTTTACTCAATCAACACGAGGCAAGTTTTTTGCCTCGATGTCACCAAAAACTTTTCAGAAAGCCACAAGGCGACAGCCGTTGAGCATTCTGTGGAAGATGGTTCACCTATTTCAGATCATATCTTCATTAGCAACCCAAAGCTCAGTGTGGAGGGTTGTGTTTCTGATTATGATGCGGGAAGTACAGCTAATATTGATTTGTCTTCTTTCCAAGGAAATACAATCTTTCAGGATATTGCCTCTTTATTTAAAACAGGTACAGACCTTGTTACAGGTATTGATTCAATATCCCCAGCCCTAAACTATAAAACCATTGAGTTTGCCATAGCTTTAAAGACAGCGTTTTACGATAAAAATGTCTTTGCTCTTTTTGTTTTAGATGACAAAACAGATACTGTTCTTGACCATTTCAACACGGTCGCTATCGAGGACTTGAAATTTTCAAGATCTTCTGATAGTGGTGTGGATATGTTAAAAGTCAATTTAGACTTGAAGCAAATCAGGACAGTGAAGATTAAAAGGACAGAGCTTTCAAATGCTGAAAAGGCTGCTTTAGATAAATCTGTCGATCAACAAGCCAAAAGTAATGCCACGAAAAACTCTTCTAGTGGCAGTACCAAGAATAAAAAATCAGGAAGTAAAACCACTACAGGTGCATC
>CYGL01000582.1_pt1 | contig 13512 bp, 24 predicted proteins | sample 485531 | NCBI WGS metagenome assembly CYGL01 (sample SAMEA3497897, study PRJEB9818) | human gut metagenome | reverse complement strand
ACCGCCATCCACTGGCGATGACCATACATATCCTCAAAACTGCGCTGTGCCTGCTTTTTCAGGTACAGGCGGAGCTTGTGGTCAAAGTGGGCGCTGTAGCCCGACTCGTTGTGGTGCCGGTGACAGAGATAGACTTTCAGGCCGTACTGCTCCGCCACCGGGCGCAGCGGACCGTTGAGCACATGGTGCTCCTCCAAGTCCTTAACGGTCACTACGCCGTACTTCATCCGACAAACGTAACACTCCCGCCGGGACTGCATAATGGATTCAGACAAGGAAATCACGCCTTCCAAGATCCGCTTGTAGGTCTCTGCGTAGGGGTAAATCTTCACGCACTCAAATGTCACGTTTTCAGCATCTGCAAGTCTAAATACATTTTCGCCGTTTTCAATGCAATATCTGACGGCTTTCATATACTCCACAAGGCCGCGCGCAGTGTTCGCGCAGACGCCCTGCGCCATCAGCAGCTTCATAAAACGTTTCTGCGTCATATAATCACTCCTCCTCGTCCAACATGCACATATCAAAAATTGTTTTCATTAGTGAACCGTAGTGGCAGACCAAAATTGTGATTTCTGGAAAAAACGCATTCTGACATCCCTGAAAAAGTAAATGCATCCTTTGCGTACTGGATGTACAATTGCGTGACAGACAAAAGTTTTTGGCCAAACAGTCAAAATAAACTCCTTGTCTTTCAAGCGCTTTCCGCGTTCTAAAAGCTGGTACAGCCGCACAAGCAGCTTGTATTCGTAAGATGTTCGGTCAATCATTTTTTTGGTACCTCCTGCCACTCTTGCCAGTAGGCGGTAACATTGGGGTCGTTGACGCCCATTTCCGCCAGCCGGTCAAATATTCCGTCGATCAGCTGCCCCATCTGCTCCGTGGTAAAGGTGCTGGAGCCCTGACTGCACTTCACCGTGCAGCGGTTGCCGTCCAACAGCTCCACAACGTGCACCAGCCGGTAAGACTTGCGCAAGATGGGCACGGCACCCACCGGTACCTCCAAGTAGTCGAACGCCGCGCCGTACTGCTCCAGCATTTCGATGTAGCAGTCCTCCGGGGTGATGCCGCCGGTGCGCCCGCCGTTGTAGTAGTCTGCCATGATGGTAAGCAGTGCCCACATCATACGGTTCTGGGGCAGGGTACGGATTTTGCGTTCGAGGTCTACCGACAAAATCAAATGCAGCGGCTTGCCGTGCGCCAGCTCGTCCAGCTTCTGCCGGATCTGTGTTTCCACAAATTCCGCAGAGTTTTCCACGACCACCCGCCGGGCGACCGGGTCATATACCACCGGAAGCTTACCGATCACGCCTCTGGCCATAAGACCTTCTTACCCTCGCCGGTGACGAACTGCACCATGGTGATGCTGCCCGCGTCATCGTAGGCAAAGCGGTCGACCTTCAGGCTGGTTTGCAGCCGACAAACCCCTTTGTCGTCCTTGGCAATGGGCACCTGCGTGCTCTTGAGCACAATGTCGTCCAGTTCCATCACGTCCCTGCCGACACCCCAGAAGGAGGCAGCGGACACAAAGCTGGTGACCTCCCGCATCAAAGCCGGGTCACGGCAGGGAAGGGAAAGCCCGCCCGCGTCCTTGTAAACAAATTCCCGCTCCTGCGGGCAGTATACGCCCACCTGACACCACAGCCGCCCATCGGCAAAATAGCGCCGCATGGTCCAGCCGGCAGAGCCAAAGGTCTTGTCCATCATATCGCGCACGGCATTGGCACCGGGAAGCAGTTTCAGCTTGATTGCATCCTCGCCGATGGCCTTAATCAGCACTGAGACCGCCTGCGGGGCTGTCTGCGGGGCTTTTGGCACTTCAACGGGGAACTTGACGTCCGGGGCACAAACAGCCGCAGAAGCGCTTTTCTGCGGCCTGCCGCGCCCGGAAGCTTTTGGCGTTGCCAACCTTACCACCTCCATCAATAGGGGCTGGAGGTGGCGATCTGCGCCACCTCTGCCGGTGAATACTTGTCGATCATAACGCGCATCTCCGTAACCACCTGCTGGATGGTATCCGGCGGCAGCTCTGCCATGCGCATAGCGGCAATGGCGTAGCCGGTGGCGGTCTCCTCGTAGGTGGGGGATTTAGGCATCGGGCTCATCAGCGTTTGCAACCGCATCCAGATCCTCCTCCGCTTCCAGCGCTGCGTCATTGTACGGGCATCCGCGCACCTGGCTTTCCAGAATGCTGCGGCAAAAGGTGCAAGCGTCCCGGGAGTCCTGCACGTTGAGTGGCTCTGCAAAGTCACGCAGCACCTTTATCATGGCTTCGCCGGCCCTCTTGGCCCGTGCACTGTACTGGCGGCGGAAATGCCCGCCTTTACGTTCGTAACTCATAATACATACCTCCATAGTTTTGTTCTGCGCATTGCACTGGCAGCGGCTTTTGTTTTACTTCCTGCCGCCATCGGAAGGCTGTCTATGTTCCAGCAGTCACCGACACTACTTTTCAACTGTTTATTACCGGGTGCGAGTCTTACGGATACAAAGTCACCCACCTTTTGACGCAGTAGGTTGTTGCGGATTTTTTTACTAGTGCTGCTATCTGCACATTACCGGCTTCTCAAGGCCCGCCGGGGTCCCGTGTGGTCCCAATCCACACATCTTGTCACAATAGGCGCGAAACACAAAATAATGTTTCGGCGGCCTAAAGGGGATGGCAGCGGCTCTTGTTTACCCACCTGCCGCCATTGGTGTAATGCAGAAGCTCAGCTCTGCAGCCCTTCCTGCATCGCCGTTTCCAGAAGATGCCGAAGATCTTCCAGAACGCCCGCGTAGGTCTTTCTCTCCCGGTCGGAGATGCGTTCATCTTCCAACCGGCACTGATACTTGCCTATCAGATAGCAGATCCGCTCGCGAGTACGCATTCCATTCTTGCTTGCCATTTTGCGCCGCCTCCAAAAAGTCTTAATGCTCTTCCATCCCCTCCAGCTCAGACATAACGCTGAGGATGCTCTGGATCTGTGCAGCAGCCTTGCGCCCATCCAGCACCATGTACTCAGCGTTGTCCCGCTGGTAGTCCTCGCTTGCGTCCAGATAATGCTCAAAGGCGTTCATGCTGTCGGTGCAGATGCTCATAGCAGCCAGCATCAGATACCGGCTTGCGGTGGCAATCTCGCGGGTTGGTGCACCGCGATCCACGCTGTCCTTCACCATCTGATCGGCCTTTTCCGGGTCGATCAGCCTGCCCGCCGGGGCAAAGCTGCGGTCGATGCCGCTATCCTCATAGCCCAGCATATCCGGGATGCTGTCCAAATCCACAAGCGGCTTGCCGGTAATAACGATTTTCGTAGCTTCCATGACGTTTCCTCCTCAGTAAGTCCCAAATTCCTGATCCAGCAGGGTGTCCAGCCGGATGGTGTTGCCGCGGCCGGAGCCTTCCTGCCCGGCCATGTTAGACCAGCCGTTCGGGTAGCGCTTGCGCACATACCGCGCCGGGATGCCCATATATACGCTGACCTGTTCCAAGGTCAGCCGGATGCAGCCAGCTTTATCAAAAATAGCCTTGTAGCTGTCGTGCCACGCTTCGGGTCTATTAGATTTCGCCACGTTCCTTCAACTCCTTCTGTCTGCGCTGCCACTCCTTAAATTTGCCGTAGCTCATGCCCTTGGCTGCGGCAGCGGCGTTATCATCCACGAGCAGGTCGTGGTTGGTTTTGGGCTTTTCCTCGGATTTTACAATGCCGGTCTGCGAGTCGGTGTCCGCGAAAAGCTTTGCGTACCGGTGCTTCTTACAGTCATCGCAATAAAACCTGCCGGGGTCCACGCCGTACATCATCGTGCCGCACTCTTTGCAGGGCTTGTCTACCTTGCGGTGCCTGCCGAGAGGAAGCTTCTCATCTGGTGCAGGCTTTGGCGGCGGTGCCGGCTTTTCGATTTTTGGTTTAGCTTCCCGTGCCCGCCGGGCACGCTCTCTCGCATCATCCAGCCGGATCCGCTCAGCGCAGGAAAAGCAGTACTTCCGGTTCGCCGCAGACCCCTCCGGGAGCGCCTTGCCGCATACAGCACAATACCGCACACCTGCGGCTTTGCGCTGTTTTGCAATTCTGTATTTCTGGTTGTAGGCGTGGTTGGTCTCCTTCTTTCGGAGCTTTCGGCACGCATCGCAGTACAGTCTTCTGTTTCCGGCGCCTTCCGGCAGCGCCTTGCCGCAATCTTTGCAGCGACGAATAATATCAGCCATGGTTCCGCGCCCTCTCATAGATCCGCTTCCGCGCCGCCCTTCTCCGGGCGTTCTCGGCGCGCATGTACTCGTCCCAGCGGCACAGCAGGTAAGACCCCAGCACCAGCACCGGCGCGATGATCATCACCATCAGCCACATCTCGGTGCAGGCTGCGTGGTAGGGGTCACGTCCCAGGGCGACCATCAGATCAGCCAAAATAAATGCAGAACTTCTCATACCATCAAACCTCCTATGCGCCATGCCAGCGCCATAATTAAGCCAAAATACGCCAGCCAGACCCCCAGCATCCTGCGGGGCGGCCTTGTGGCGCAGATAAACAAAAACGCCATCAGGCAGCAGCCTGCCATAAAGCACATCAGACAAGCCAGAAACATCCGTGTCACCTCATTCCCAAAGCGGTCTCGATCAGTTCCCGGGGCGTTTCGTTGGGGTAGTGCCCGGACAGGTACTTGTCCACAACGCCCTTCGATAAGCCCGCGTGCAAGGCCAGTTCACGGTTGCCCCAGCCAAGCATCATTTTGCGCTTGGCTACTTCGGCTTTCCATTCAATGGTCGGCAAGTTTTCCACCTCCATGGTTGAAAATCATTTCAAAATATCGCTATAAAAACATTGCCAAGCCATACGAGATGGTGTAAAATGATATTGCGGATACATTTTACTCTTGGCAATATTTTTGGGTTTAGGGCAGAAAGCAGATCGGAAGGTACGCGCGACCTTCTGCTTTTTGCACCCGGTGCCCGCGCATAGGCACATGATCAACAGGACGGTGTGGGGGAAGAGCCCCTGCCGCGTGGCAGCCCTGTGAAGTACCGGCAGTGATCGGAGAGTATGGGGACCTCAGCTCAGCCGCTCGGTATGTTTGTATTATAACTCCTAAAAACTCCCAAGTAAAGAGAAAAGTTAGGAGTTTTTGAGATTTAGCGAAATGCACAAAGAATGGAGGTGTTTTTTATGTTCTACGAAAATTTTGCGTTCTATTGTACCAAAATCGGAAAATCCGAATCAGCGGTCGCTAAAGATGTTGGAATTACGTCTAAGTCTGTTACTGGATGGAAAAACGGCGCTCTCCCAAGAAACAGCACCCTGAAAAAGCTTGCGGACTACTTTGGCATTACCGTTGACGAGCTTATGGGCACAAAAAAAGAGCCCGCCGGGATGGGCGGGCTCGATGATGTGAAAAAGCAGGTCGTTGAGTTAATGGATGATATGAGCCAAGAGGAAATCGATGCATTTTTGACTTTGCTCAAGTCTAAAGCGAAGAAGTGACCAATTTGTTTTTGAGCTGTTCGGCTTTTCGCTTTTTCAAAAATGCGAGGGCTTCATCTAAAAGCTCTGGATGTTCGTCTAAAAAGTCCAAAACGTCTTTTACGGTCACTTGTAACACTTCCTTTTGTTGTATTTGCAATTTTATATTACAACGACTATAAGTTGAAATCAAGAGAAAAGAGGAATTTCGAATGAAAATTGCGGAAAAATGCAAAGTTGTTGTGGCGGGCGCAATGGTGGCTGCGCTGCTGGCGGGTACAGCGTTGCCCGCGCTGGCCGCCAGCCCCGACGGGGACGTTCCATTTGCGGTGCTTGCGCAGCAGAATAGTGCTGTAACGCCGGAGCAGGTAGAAGCACTGATCAGCCAGATCGCCCCGGTTACTCTGGAAAGTGAGACTGCAATCAATAACGCACAGGCGGCTTTCAATTCCATGCCGACAGAATGGCAGTCGATGGTTTCTAACTACGACAAGCTGAAATTGTACCAGGAAGAACTGGAAGATCTTCAGGTGGATGCACTTGCCGAGAAGTTAAATAATACGGTTTACCGCGAGCATGATGACGTGGAAAACGTGGATTTTTTCTTTTGGAAGGATTACCCCAAACTGAATCAGACAAATTTTATTCTTCCGTATTTTTGCGTTGTTGATAATAATGTTCAACCGTTACGGTTGATGTACACTTATTATGCAAAAAGCTGGATTTTCTGGGACGAAATAGTTTATTCAGTGGACGGAGAAGTTTACAAGAAAGAAATCGACAGAGCCAAGAAAAGTGAAAAAGTTGTAAAAGAAATTTTTTCTGGCAATGTTTATGTCTGGGAGCTTGGTGATGATATTGCAGATGAGCAGGAAATCTCAATGCTGAAAAAATCCATCAAAGCAGAAAAGGTTACATACAGATTTAAAGGAGACAATGCGCAGTTCGATTATAAAATGAGTACTTATGTAAATGACCGAAACGCTATATCTCAGATTATGGAAGCTTACGATCGCATGAGTGCAGCATCACCGGCTGTTCGTGCGCGAGCACTGGAAAAGGTAGAAGCGCACAAACAGGGAAGTAAATTTATAAAGTTTGCTTATTGAGCCTAGAAGTATTATGAAAAACAATCAACAAAAATCACCCGGCTGTCTGTACATTCTGTTTTGCGTTTTTGTCTGGATGCCTTTTCTGGTAGCTCTAATATTTTTCGCGTTTGCATTTTTGTTTACGCTTTGCAGTAAGCTACACCCGGCAGTTTTAGTTTTGATTCTTATTGCCATCGTAGCCACTGCCGGATATACCATTTACAAAAAGCACGAAAAGAAAAAGCAAGCAGAGCAAAACCACATTGAAACCGTTTTGCAGCGCACAGTATCTTATTCAGACCCTGTAATAAGAGATCCACGCCAAGCGCCGCAGCCGCCAGATGGCTTGTATGAGCAGGATCATCTGGCTAAACTTGCCGCCGATCAGGACGCAAGACGCGCCGCAGACGCGCATTATCAAGCGGTCGTCATTGACTTTGAGACCACCGGCCTGAACTGCGACACAGATGAAATTTTGCAAGTGTCCATCATCGACCAGGACGAAAACGTGCTGATGAACCAGTACTGCCGGGCAGTCCGGCACAACAGCTGGGAAAGCGCTTCTAACGTAAACGGAATATACCCGCCCCGCGTTGCGTTTTGCCCGCCGTTTGAGAAGGTGGCACCCTATGTGCAGGATATTCTTTTCCGTGCTGACAAAGTTCTGGCCTATAACTGCTCGTTTGAGCAGGGATTTCTAATGGTCAATGGAATAAACCCATACATTTTATTCTGGTGTGACCCAATGAAGGAAATCGTGGATTACTGCAATGCATCCAGCGGTGGTCACCGCTCACGCATGGCGCTGCAAAGCGCAGCCAGAATAATCGGGTACGACTACAACGCGCACGATGCTTTGGAGGACGTAAAGGCAACCTTACAGGTGCACAATTTTGCCACAAAAAGCAAAAAAATCAAGACACAATCGCCCACGCCGACAAAGCCGAAAAGCCGTCCCGGTCATATGCTATACCCTGAAAACAAGCAGGCAGACCCGCAGCATCCGCTGTATGGAAAAACGCTTGTGATAACAGGTCAGCTGCCGATTGATAGAGAGCAGGCGTCTTTGCAGGCCGCTGCGCTGGGTGCAAAGGTACGAATAAAGCTAAGCCCACGCACGCAGATCCTTGTTTGCGGCCAGAGGGAAGAAGAATGGGCTGAACGCTTCGGTGAAAAGTCCTCCAAAATAAAAAAGGCGGAGCAGATGAACGCCGAAGGTGCAAACATTGAGTTTATGAGCGGTGAAAGGTTCATGGAGCTTTTGCACCAGCCCGCCGGGGGCAATTAACAAAAAGGTGTCCACTGTGGACACCTTGAACGCCCGACAAAATTAACTTTGAGGTTAACGCTCCTGATCACACGGACAAGGGGACACTGCCGGCACTGCAACGATGCGCCCATTGACGTTGCGATACCGTGCACCGGGGTCGTGGCCGGCGTTGTGATCCTTAACGGCAGCTTTCAGGATCTGGAAGGCTGCATCATAGGCAGACCCATCAGACCCGGCCTGCGAAAGGTGATAGACAAGCTTGCGCACGTTGTCCTGTGCGTAGTCGTAGAGCATAGCTTCCTTGGTCATAGTTTAGCCCTCCCACGGTTTGCGGCTTCCATCAGCGTTCTGCGGTTTGGACGCCGGCATGCCGTCAATGATTACCATATCTTCCGGGATTTCGTTCAGAACCTTGATGTTATCCATTATTTTTGCACTCCTTCTGGATTTTTTTGACAATTATGTTATAACACGGAAAAAGGAACAGATTCGACATCAAATTTTGGAAGTTTATGGTAAACCAAAAAAGACAGAAAAACAGTCGAATTTTGTGTAATTGTCGAAAAAAAGGGGATGTTTGGGAATGGATGATTGGGTTTTGCGTGTTGCGGAAACATTGGAAAAAGCAAGGGCAGAGGCCGGAATCAGCCAAGCCATACTTGCGAAACGAATGGGCGTAAGCCGACAAAGCGTAATTAAGTGGGAGCAGGGAATTAACGCAATCTCATTTCCCATGATGATGCAGTGGTTTGTGGGCTGTGGGGTTTCGCTGGAGCGGTATTTGGATTCCTGCATCCACCCGGGGCTGCTGGAGCGGCTGGAAGATGGACCCACCGACAAAGAAAAACGCCGTATGCTGCACGAAGCCATAGAAGAATGCAGCGCCTACGAGGTGGATACTCTCTTGTATATCCGCTACGGCGCGCACGGGTCGGACCATCTGAGCGTGCTTACCGAGATGGTGGCCAACCTGCACACGCCGCTGCGGGACAGGGTGTCTATAGTCAATTCGATCTTGAGCCATTATGAGATTGCCACTGCCACAAAAACGGACGTAGATCCCGAAGGGCTGCAACCGAATATTGAAATGCTGTGTCAGGCGCGCGACTGCGGAATGGCAGCAGCCAAAAATATGGAGGACGTCTACTCCATAAATAAGGAGGCAGTAGAAGATGCCAAGAAAAAAGACGAAACGCACTGATGGCCGGTATGAGATCAAGCGGAAAATGCCGGACGGAAAGTATAAGCACTTCTTGGGTGCTACGATTGCCGAAGCGACCGCAAAGTATGAAGAAGCCTACCGGCAGGCAACGCTGGAAGAAAGCAAAAATAACGGCGGTGCTACCTTCCGAGAAATGGCAATAGCGTACAAAGATTACATTACAGGCTCGACAAAGCCGGTAAAACGTGGTACAATTAACGCCTACGTCAAGAATATCCCTCCGCTTCTGGAATGCTTTGGCGACACGCCGATGGCTGACATCGACACGCAGGCAGTCTGCGGATACATGGAGCGCATGAAGATGGACGGCAAGGCACTGCATACCATCACCAACGCTAAAAGCGTGCTATCCTGTATCTTTACCTTCTGGTGCGCCAACTATCACGGCACCAGCAATCCGGTTCTTCTGGCAAAACCACCCGCCGGGATGAAAAAAGGGAAGCGATTAGAGCCGACAAAAGCGCAGCGGGATATCATTGACGCACATCCAGAGGGATGCGGTTTCTGGGCGCAGCTATTTGAGTACACCGGGCTTCGTCTCGGCGAGGCAAACGGCCTGCGCTGGAAGGACGTGGACTTTGAACAGAACGTGATCCATGTGCGTTCTGCAATGCCGTGGGACCGTAACCACGCCTATGAGGAAACGCCAAAGTCAGAGAAGGGATACAGAGATGTGCCCATCTTGACGACCTTTCGCCCGATGCTGTTGGAGCAGAACGCCGGTCACGCGGACACGGACTATGTAATGTCCGGCGAAGCGAAGCCGCTGTCTCAGTCGCAGTATGAGTGGCGCTGGGCAATCTACTGTCGGGATCTCGGCCTGAGTGAGAAGCAGGAGAAGCGCGCCAGGATAAAGGACAAGCCGGGCGAGTACAGGGTGTACTACAAGTGGAAAGCGCTTGTGACGGCGCACCAGTTCCGGCATTTTTACGCGACAAACCTTTTTTACGCCGGTATCCCGGACATGGTGGCCCAGAAACTTATGGGTCACGCAGACATTTCAACGACCCGAAAGATATACCAGCAGCTGCGCGATGAAGAGGACAAACAGTACATCGCAAAGCTGGATGCGTATGTCCAAAGCAAAAAGTAGGTCTGCAAAAAGTCTGCAAAGCTAAGAAAAAACACGACTTGACGCGATATATAGGGGGTTCGAGTCCCCTCCCTCGCACCAAATGAAAATCCGCATGAATGCTGGAAAATCCAGTGTTCATGCGGATTTTTTTGTATTTGCAGTGGTTCGGATACTATCGAATACTAACCGATACTTGCACTTAATTGCTATCCGAAAGTCTGCAAAAAGTCTGCAGACCTTATCCGTGCTCTACAATGCACTCCCAGTACTCGACCAGTTTTCCATCCACAGCGTCTTTGTCCTGCAAAAACGCTGCGGCCATGTCAGCGTAGAAGTTGGTGTTGTCTACGCTATACATTTTTGCGACTTTGCCGTAGTCGCTGTACATCATGTTCATGGTGGCCCAGAAATCATTTTTGTCGCAGGTTATGCCGCGCTGCTTGGCAACGTCCTGCGTCTGTTCCAGCGTCCAGTGTGACCCGGTGGTGCCGTCGGCATTCTGCATTTTGGACGTCCAGCGCTTCGCGTCCTCTATGGTGAGGTGTGCCGGATGGGCGGCGTGCTCAACGTGGGCGGCTTCGTGCTTGTCTGCCTTGTGGTGCTCTTCAGCGGTGGCAGACATGGCGTCGAGGCCGCAGATGCTCTCAATCAGCTTGTGGGTGTCGTCGAGATCACAGCGGCAGAACGTCCCCCGCTCCTCGATATCATGAAGCTCCTTGCACATGCGTGCACGCAGATCATCGTAACACATGGCAGTTACCTCCTTTACAACTTTGTGACAGTCATGGCCAGATTGGTGACCGTAGATTCAGCGCCGCCCAGCGCAAAGGACAGGATGGAACTGCCGCAGCCGACATTGCGGACGATAAAATCCAGCGACAGATTTTCCGATTCGGCTGCTACGGTCGTAGTGGCGGCCGCAGTGGCACCAATCACAGCGACGCCATCCTTTTGGCCGGTAACGGAGACCGTACCGGCGGCGGTAGGTGCGACGGTGGCCGAGGCGTTGACCAGATAGTAGCCGGGCCCGGTTAGCGTAATGGTGTTTCCGTCCTGCCGGACGCACTGGCCGAAACGGCGCACCGTGGTTCCCACGGGGATGATGTTGCCAACCGCGAGCGCGGTGGGCGTGGTATTGGCGGTATAGATAGCAGACCTAGACATAGTCATATCCTCCTTAAAAAATAAGCGGGGCAGCTTTTGCCGCCCCGCGTGTCCTCGCCGATAGGGCGTCAGATGTTAGATGTTGCCACAGCCATTGCAGCCGCAGAAGGGCGACGGCCCTGCGTTGTAGGTGTACCCGTTGGGATACCGCACAACGTTGGTCATCTGGCTCTGGAGTTCCAACTGGTTGATGCGCTGGGCCTGTGCCGCGATGGTCTGCTCAAGCTGGTTCTTCTGGAGCTCGGCAAACTTCGCGTCGATGTTGGAGTTGATCGCGCAGGTCTGCTTGTCCATCTGAGCGGACAGATTGGCCGTTGCCAGACGGTTGTCGCAGCAGCACTGTGCGAGCTGGCTCTGGATGTTGTTACCGGTCTGGAGGATGGTGGTGTTGGTACCAGCCTGTGCCAGAGCAACTTCCTTGCCAAGCTGGCCGATGTTGCCCTGCATCTCATAGCCGAGATTGCAAATGCCGTTGCCGATGTTGGTCAGGCGGTCGTTGAGCTGGCCGAACTGCTGGCCATAGAGGATTTCCTGCTGGCTTGCCGCAGTGGCATACTGACCGTACTCGCCCTGACGGTTGCCCCACAGGCCACCGCCGCCCATCATGGCAAAGAAAAGAAACAGGATGGCGAGGAAGAAAATGCCGCCACCGGAACCAATGCCGAAGCCGTTGTCGTCATTGTTGCGGGTCGCAGCGGCGATGTCTGCCAAAGAATAGTTATCCATGGTTATTGTCCTTTCGTTGATAGAGCTGAATATTTCAAATCGTGCGCACGATTTTTCGGCTATTTAAGGTAAGGCTTGATGTACGGCAAGAGCTGCTTCACAACTGTTTCGAGCTGCCTATACTGCTCTTTCGTCATTTGCCCAGATTTCAAGAGTTCCTGCACCTTTTTCTGCGGGTCACCCTGAAATTTAGAGCAGAATTCCGTGAACTGCTGCAAAATCTGCATCATGTTGCCCAGAGGGCCGGGAAAGCCGGACGGCGCACCGCCGCCCATGAACTGCATCAACGGGTTACTCATCGTTATGCCTCCTTAGTCCGGGTGGATTTTGCGGCAGAGGCGGGCTGTAACTGGCTCATCGCCTGAGAGATTGCGGCGTTGATCCGCTCTTCCATTTGCTGCTCGGTCACATAGTTGCAGCCCGGTGCCGGTGTCTGCATAACTGCCGGGTCGAACTTTGACAGCCGGTAGTACTCCGTGGTCGCGTAGCCCACCGCACTGGCCGTTTTGACCGCGATGACCGCATCGTTTTGCACCATGATCCAGCGGGTCTCTCCTGCTTGAGCAACCACCTTGTCCACATCCGCGATGGTCGGCACCATCAGAAACGGGTTTTGCGCCACCTGCGGCTGCTGCATCTGGCCGTATCCGTTGTACGGCTGGCGGTTGTACTGATTCGGCTGTGACCAACTGTCATACATGCCCATATTGCAATCCTCCCTTGCTTTTGTGGCCTAAGTGTACTGCATCGACAAAAAACGAAGGACAACGAACGTACAACGAAGGACAAATATAAAACTGATACAACTGCTACAAAATGAACAAAAAAATAAGGCAAAGTCTGGTGACTATGCCTGTATTACTTGTATCAGTTTTGTGGTATAATAATGGTGTCAGAAGGAAACACAAAAAACGACAGGAGGAACAAAAAATAGGATATCTACGAGAAGCTAAACGACCGGTACGCAGAGCTTGCAAGCGCAGGCTACAATCTGGATGATGGCACCCGCAATGATATTGTTGCAGAATATCAGAGCCGCTGGGGATGACGGTGAGAGCTTTGTCAATCTCAGCGCCATAGACATGTTCCTTGGCGCAAAGCGGGAGGCCGATACCGAGGAAGAGCTTGCCGCTTGTGTTGACGAGCTGGGCAGAGCGTATCAAAACCGCGCTGGTCGAGCAGTGGGGCCAAGCCGGTACGACAGAGCCCAGATGGTCGAGATCCTCAACGCTATCACCAATCTGGATGTGTGCGCATCCGTCAATATGTACGGTGTAGTTGTAGCACTGCACGAGATCGTCCGTGCGTGGAACAACACACACCCCGGATGCAGAGCCGATTTTGCAAAACCGGCATCGAAATCTAAAAAAGGAAGCTGCGGCTACCCGGCTATACGGGCGTTAGGAGAAGCACTATGGAAAACACAACTATTCGCAACCTCGGCAAGCTGTATCGCTTGCTGGACGAAGCCTGCACCCCTGACCATGCAAATCAGGCAGACCTTGACAACGCTAAGAGGTTTCCTGTGCGC
>CYGL01000581.1_pt1 | contig 13566 bp, 22 predicted proteins | sample 485531 | NCBI WGS metagenome assembly CYGL01 (sample SAMEA3497897, study PRJEB9818) | human gut metagenome | reverse complement strand
ATTGTAGTTGTATTCATTGTTTCCTCCTATTACATCAAAAACTTTCTGTTTTTCGTGCTGTTCTGTAATGTTTGTAACGTTTCTCCCCAAGATACCCTTGACTGGTCTAAAATTGCCAGAAAACGCAACTGCTGTTTCTCTGCCTGTGACATTTCAGAGACAGCTTTTTCAATGCCGTATTTGTAAGCATAAGTCTGTAAGGTGGCATTGGTTATATCAATACCATACTTATATAACGCCCTTGATTGACCGATTAACCCGGACTGTAAGTTATTTGCAACCGTACTGAAATCCACGTTAAACAGAGATGACATATCCCCGGCAAGCATTGTCATAGACTTTGAAATTGCCGTAGTAACTTCTCCGGTCTGCCCTAAAGAGTTGGTAATGGATGCAAGCTGTGAAGCGTACTGCGTAATTTCCTGCAAATTCAGTCCCAGGTTCTTCATTCCGCTTTCAGAGATCAGTCCACCGTCAACATCTACTTTCAGACCGGACATTTTTCCAAGCAGTTCATTTACACGGTTTCCGAAACTCTGCGCATAATCCTCTGCGTTGTCGTAACCGAATTTTTCAAAATCCTTGCCCCATTCCTTGCCGACTTTATTGAATGCTACCGCGTAGTAGTTGAATGCTTCGATATAGTCTGTGGTTCCCTCTATGGACTTCCACAGGCTTTTAATTCCACGGATAACAAGGAAATATGTTGCGTAAAATTTTCCGAAAGCTGCTGCAAGACTGAATGTGCTCTTTGTGGCTATTTTAGCACTTGCCGTATAAGTGTTTAGATTCCGTCCTAAAGAGTTTGCAGCTCTCCCGGATGCCGCACCAGTAGATGCCAGTCCTGCCAGCGCATTTGTCATGCGGATGATATTCTCACTAACATTAGGAGCGGTTGAAAGAGTTGTGAACAACTGCTTCAAATTCTTTGCCAGTAACGGAATGTTCGTGATTGCTCTGCCGGATGCCACACCACCAAGTCTTGAAATCGAAGATGCTATACTCGCAATATCCCCTACTCCATCTACTTTAGTTCCTGCCATATCGGCAGAAAAAGTCTTCAACGCAGATGAAATCTTACTTAATCCACTTGTATCTATTTTCCCCATTCTGTTAATGGAATTTGTCAGTGTGGAGATATTTTTAATACCGCTTGTATTCATGGAGCTGGCGGCATTTGCGATACTCTGTATACTGTTGGAAATGCTTGTCAATTTGGATGTATCAATAGACAGGCTTCTCTGAAAATTCGTAAGACTTGATGCAAGTTTATTCAGTGCATTAGTGGCTTTGTTCGCATCCGCACTGATTTTTATTTGAAGATTATCAATATCTGCCATACCGCACCGCCTTTACCGCAATAAAAAGGAAGTGTCTGCCACTTCCAAAAAAGACGGTAAGCTGTGACACCTACCGTTCCTAAAATCACTTTTTGAGATATGCCCTTGTAACTGCACCGATCTTTCCGTCCACTTTGATTCCTACACTCTTTTGGAATGCTTTTACTGCATCAGAAGTGGTTTTTCCGAAATATCCGTCAATGTTCGTCTTACCTTTCGCATTTACAGACGGCATAAATCCTTTTCTTACAAGTTCGTACTGCGCCCACTTGACATCATTTCCCTTCATCATTGCAAGTGGTTTGTAATAAAGAAGTCTTTCCGTCTCTGTATAAGGGTTGCTATGGCTTGTAGAATCCTCATATACGGCATCTAACTCCTTGTACCATACATTCATGTCTACATTTCCATCAATTCCGCCTACACGCCCTTTAGAAGTGTACTGCCAGCCTACCATGTTAGGTACTTGCGGTTGATACTTCACATCACACTTGCCGTTATTCTTGCCGTACCGTGCAATCCACATGGGATAACTCACACCTCCATAAGGCTTAATGTAAGTCTTGTAAAAGCTTTCCCCCGTGTACACGCCAAACTGCAATCCAGCATCGGTGATAACCTTACCGTAAGCGTTGATAATGGCAATCAGATTCTTACCTAGATTCTTCATCACAGCATCTTCAACATCCATCCACACCATAGGCTTGCGGCTTCCAAGAATAGCAAGCACTCTCTTAGCATCCGAACGTGCTTTTGCTACTGTGGTAGCATAGCTGTAATTATATACACCTTGCACTTCCAGGTCGTATGCATCGCATTTTCGCCAGTTCTCCTCAAACTTCTTGTCCGGGTTCAAATCTTTACGGATAATTTTCAGAATGGCAAAATCAATACCGTTCTGCTTTACCGCCCACCAGTTTATAGACCCCTGGTATGAGGACACATCAATTCCTGTTAAACTCATGTCTGTTTCTCCTTAATCCGGGCTTTCCGGTAACCCTTGTTCTCTTAATGCTTTGATTCTCTGTTTCATTTCCCATATCGCAATTTCTTCGTTTGATTCCTTATAAGCCGGCTCTTTTTTGATTTCTTCCATAATCGGCTTTTTAATATACTCTGACTTTGCATTTTTGCTAAAGCAATGGTCTATTGCTACACCAAATGCAGATATACCGTAATTTCCAAGCCAAGACCACATCTCCGTGTCTCTCTGCTTTATTTCTAACTTATACGCTTCTGCATAAGGTTCTAAATCCGCAGGGCAGGAAGAATCTATATCTTTTACCGTAAATCCGTATCCTCTTGTACATAAAAGCCACATAGGGCGTACTTCTTTACAGTATATTTCCCATGTTAGTTCTCTGACTTCTCCGGTGCTTTCTTGGAGTTTTTCTTCTGCTCCTGTTTCAGGAGCTTCGCTAAAAAACCGTTTTCAAGCAGCTCCCCTTGCACATCATCAAACATCTTCTGAATGTCAGCTTCATCAGAATCAAAATATCATCAAGCATGGAATAAACCTCGCTCAACTTTGCTTCTTTCTGTTCTTTGTTGTAAGGGTCGAAACCGTATTCATCAGAGTGAAATTTCTGCAAACCGACAAGAATCAGTTCCGGAAGTAACATAAGAATGTTATTCACGGATTCAATACCGTCTTCCTGTTTTTCAAGGCTTGCCAGTTTCTTAATGATGTTGTTCTTTACGGTTGCTTCGTAACCGAATTTAATGTTCAGTTCCTTTTCTCCAAATTTTACTTTCAGCATAATTTATCCTTTCCCAACCTTTTGTTGGAAAGGAGCCGCCCGAAGACGGCTCTCTTTTGCTTAAATCAATGTATCGTCTACCGTTTCATCATTGTCAGCCACGGCAGTGTTATTTGTTTCTGACTGACTTTCTATTTTTTTGTCAGTGTAATTGCTGTGGGATAACCGTTTTCGTCTTCGGTTACTGCAACAGTGTAATTATCTTCAATCCACTTTGGTACAGTAGCCTGTGCAATCGTAGCAGTTCCGGTCAGATGATCGTCTGTTGCTTCGTCCGGTGCAAAACTTTCCTGACCGATAAATGCGCAAATACCCTCTGAACCTTTTCCGTCAGTTCCATACAGGATGATAAAATCGAGTTTCTTTCCCTCGTTTGTCACCATTTCATCCTTGTACTTTTTCTCAAATGCTCCCTGCACTTCCATACTGTTAGCGGCTCTACGACCCATTTCCTGTGTCTCTACCAAATCTTCCAGTGTAGAAGTATCCACCATGTTCTGACTTCCGAATGGTGAAGGAATGCTTTTTGCTCTCATAAGCAATTTGTACGTTCCTGCCCAGTATTCACCAGTAGCAGCACTAGAACTAGGCTCTTTATAGGCAATTCTTGATTTTAAACCAGTAGCCATATTTACCTCCAATTTTGCATAAAAAATAGAGCCTTTCGGCTCTGTCGATAGTTACAATATATCATCAGCATCTACGTTCTTTTGAACCGTGCGGTGCTTCTGTATGTGTCCTGCGAAGTGTTATTGAACTCCGGCATGGAAGTTATCTGAAATCGCAGACGTTTGAAAAGCCCGGCAACCGTAGTCATAATAGCTTCGGCTTCTTCCTGGCTTTTGTTGGTTATCACATCCACTTGGTACGATGCTGTGATTCCATTAACCGAACGTGCTTCAAGGTCTTGTCCGGTCTCCGTGAATGGCATAGCATGAAAGTACACCGTAGGGAATGTAGGGTCTGACAAATCCTTACTTTTGTCTGTAACATAAGCTTTTGGATGGCTCTGTGGTATCTTCATTTTCAAGTATGATGCAATCTTAACTTTGAAATCAGATACCCATTGATACTCATTATCCACTACCGAACACCTCCTTGGCGGTCTGCACAACATCCTTTTCCAATTCAAGTCCAGTCAAGTACATGAATGGTCTGCTGTCCATACCTTCGCACCAATAAACTTTCCCGTCTTTACCTTTGTAAAACCATCCGTATTGACCGGATTTTAATTGCATGATGTGTGAACCGCTACCGTAATTCCATTGAACACCTTCTGGCAAAGGATATGGATATTCTTTCTTTCCGCCCATGCTACCAAGAGTGCCAAACTCCACAAAAAGTGCATGGTCTGTACCGGCAACCACCGCCCAAACACCGCCGCCCTTTACAGAGCCGACATACTCTGCATGAATGCTCCGTAAAAGTTCTTGATTAAAGATAGCATCAAGGTCAGCAATCTGCACTCTAGCAATCTCCACGCCCTTTTCTGCCAGCGTTTCAGCCAACAGCCTACATTTATACTCTAAACTATCTTCATAGTCTCTAAGAGCCTTTACAGCCGTTTGTATGGACTTTGGGTCAAACAGGTTAATATTGATAGGTTTTGCCATATTATTTCACCGTCTTCTGCAACAAAAACAAATCTGCTGTAAGTCCTTCGTCTGCAACACCTTTGACAACGTAGTCTGCGGTCTTGTTTTCCACAAGTCCGTCATCGTCACGACCTACTTCCGACTTCTTCCAGATAACATCCCCTGCCTTAATCGGCAAATAGCCCTTGTCGGTCACAATCTGACAGTAGGAACTGGAATCGTCAATACCAAATTCCTTTACCAGTACTTCCGACAGCTTATTGCTGATATTGGCAGAAAAAATGACTGGTTCTAAAAATTCCGTAACCGTTCCTTTGATTGACGGAATTTTTTCACCTGCCACTTCGTTGTAAATGATGTTACCGTTTTCATCACGGTTATAAATCGTGACTTTTTCTCCTTGCCGTGAGTACTTCATTTCCTGCTTGTTAATGTCGAGCATTTTTCTTCACCTGCTTGTAAACCTGATCTGCACCAGTACTTGCCAAACCGGAAACAATGCCGACCGCAATAGCATTCAGTACATCATTTGCCGGGAAATCCGGAATAACATACATTCCTACTACTCCGAGAATGCCACCGACAATGCCAACAACAACCGGGATGTAGTTATCCTTAATGACCGGAATCAGCTTCGCTCCAATACCGGCAAGATAGCAGATAACCACGATTGCAACACAAGTTCCTACCTGTGAAAAATCCATCATTCCTTACCTCCGTTCTCTTTAATGTTAAGTCTTTCCTCAATTCCATCAAGTCGATGATGTGCAGATGCCGTACTGGCTTCAACCTTTGTCAGCTTTTGTTCATGCTCCGCAAGCTCTTTCTTCATTTCTGAACGCTCGCTTTTCATTTCATTGATAGTATCAAGGATGGTGTCAAGTTTCATGTTGATGCGTGTGTTTTCTTTCACACGTTCCTCAATATCCTTTGTGTCTGTTCTTTTGCTGTTCTTCAGACCAATGTAGACGGAAAAACCGAGTGATAACACGCTTATAATGATTGCTGTAGATAACTCTATAGTCACATCATATACCGCCTTCCTTGTTTTTTGGCACACCGCCCACCACCCTTAAAGTGTGCCGCCTGCAACCTTATTACCGGAACCAGCAACATGGTCACGCACAATCTTCTTTTAATTACAATACTTTTGCAAATGGAAATACGCCAACAAACAGATCCTCACGGTCTCTCCATGTTCTCGACACACCATTCTCTGAATAGCTTGCCATGAAATTTTCACCGGCTTGTGACCTGTCATACACAACAAGATTGACTACTACTGACTGAAATTTTTTCATGTCCGCAGCAATCTTCTCTTCCGTGTAGCTTTCCGGGTACATTCTCTTTGCTCTGATGTCGGCTTCTGCCTGGCTTATAAGCTGTTCCAAAAGAGGATTTTCTTCCAAATGGTCAAACACGACCTCAGAACTTTCAGAATCAATATGAAATTGTTTCAGACGGATTTTTACTTGTTCCAAAGTCGTGTATTCTGCCATGTGTTACCTCTTAAAGTTCAAACTTTTCAATAAGAACCTTTTTCAGTTCTGTGCCTGTAAGTGCTTCGGCATCTGCAATACCCTGCTCTTTTGCAAATGTTTGCAGCTCTGCTGTGCTCATACGGTTAATTGCACTCTTTGTCGGCAATTCCTTGCTTTCCTCTGCATTATGGTTTTCTTCCGGGATTTCATCCCCCGGAAGATACCAGGTGCCGTTGTATTTCACCTTATGGTCAAATTTCATCCGGCGCACCTCCTTAGTAGCACTTAATTACATAGGTGCTATCCATTCTCTCGTAGGAAGGCAGTACGATTTCTGATACGGTAGTCTTGGTCTGTACGGGATCCTCTGTTACGCTGACAGCAACAGCAACACCAGTATTCACAAGTCTTACATCTGCGGCAGGATTGCCCATAAGGGTACGCTCTTCGGGAGTAGTGCCGTACCAAGTGCTACCCAGTGCACCGTTAGGAATAAGAGTTGCAAATCCGTCTGGATAAAACTTATGAGCAGTTCCGCTTTCATCCTTGTACTGCTTAGTGTATACAATGATGCCGATGCCGAGTTCAGTAGAGAACAGTTCCTTTACTCTTGCATCGGTCATAAATACATTTGCGGTTGTATTCTGAGCAAGAACAGCACTCTTGATCTTCTTGTTCTGCTTTAAGTAGTTCATGGTCTTTTTAGAGACAATCATGATGGAAGGTCTTTCGCCAGTAGCTTCTTCTACGGCATCAATGGCTACGGAAACATCATCCATAGGATCAGAGTTCTCGGTATCAGACCACTTATCGGTTGTAGTTGTAAGTTCTGCAAAGTTGTTAGCTTTGTAGGTTCCGTTAGGGTCATAATTATAAGCGTAGGTTACACCGTCAGCCTGAATGGAAATCTTAGGAGATCCGTCACTGGGTGCAAGCAGCTGCATTCTCATTCTCTCCGGTACTACATTAGCACCATCAACCAGAGTATTTGCATCATCAAAGATTCTGTTCAGCACTTCTGCTGCATAAGGGTCAGTAGAATCTTGTACTCTCATGATTTCCTGTTCGTCAGATTCCTTAATCAGCATGGATTCCCGGAAGAATGCCATTTCTGTCTCGGTCATCTTGAATCCTTCACGACTTCTGATAGTGGACTTTGCGTCAAAGTTAGAAGGGGCAAGAGAAACAGGCAGCCCTTTAGCGGTTTTAATCCACTTTAAGTCCAGTCCCATCTTCTTTTTGTTTAGGGAATAATCCTGTGCCAAGGTACGCAATCTTATTGCTTGCGACTTCTGTATTCACAAGTGCGATTGCTTTACTATTGTAAGCATCTCTAATATTCATTCTATTTCTCACTTTCTACCGATATTTTTACGGTTAGCTATGGTCAGCTAGTTACTCAAATACGATTAAAGGCAGTGCGGTCTTTACAGCTTCTGCAATAGTGATTCCTGCATTTGCGTTAGCATTTGCTTCATTCACACAAGCAAAAGCCTTTACAATCGTTCCATTAGGATTGCTGTCGTAAACATCACTCAGAAGGATGCCAACAGGGGCAGCATCATTAACCGAAACGCTATCTCCGCTTGTCGTTCTTCCGTTTACAAACTTTCCGTCTGCCGCAATAGGACTACCGGCTTTGCATACACCATTCGTAAATGCGGTTGCATCGAGAGTGATTCCCTCAAATAACTCTCCACCAAGCTTGCGCTTTAAAATCTCTTTCTGTGTAGTAACAGTGGATTCAGAAAATTTCATTCTGTTTTACCTCCTATAAATAATTTTCTACAATGGACTTTGCCGTATCGTTTTCTCCGGCTAAAGCCTTTCCGATAGTTTCTGCCGTTTTTTCGGCTTCTGTCTTTTCATCTTTGCCACCGCCAGCACTACCACCGCCCGGATTTGTGGTTCCGTTTGCGATTTCCTGCTCCTTAGCCCGTGCTGCAGCAGTCTCTTTATCAGAGATAATCTTTCCGAGTATTTCGTAGTCAAAACTGCCGTCATCCTTGATAACCTGTGCTGCCTGTTCAGCAGAAATGTTAAACTTGGATGCCGCATTGCTTCTTTGCGCTGCAATAGCCTGTGTTTTTTCAAGCTCTGCGATTTTTGCATTTGCGGAATCAAGGTCTTTTTGCAGCCTTTCAGAATCGGATAAATCCTTATCTTTCATGGCTGTGTATTCCTTTTCCAGCTCACGCAGTCTTGTCAACTCTTCACTGTTCTTGTTTGCCTTTGCGTTTGCCGCCTGAACATCCTTGCTATTCTCAGCAATGATTTTTTCAATCTGTTCATCAGTCAAACCCATAGCTGTTAGTTCTTCTCTCTTCATAAATTACCTCCGTTATGTCCTACGAATTTTTATACGGTGCAACGACACCGGTTGACATTGCCGGTTTATACGCTCACGGCATTGCGAATTTTTATAAAATAAAAACAGCTACCTATTTCTAGGCAACTGTCTTATTTTGCATTTGTTTTACAATTTCCTGTGCTTTCGCCATCTGCTCTTCCATGTTGATAATGTCAGCAGTTTTCCACAAAGCATCAAGGTAAGGTTTGGAAAGGTTGAAAGTCTTTTCACAGTCTCCCCAAAGTCCAACCGTTTTGATTGCAATAAGAGGATGAATACCACACTGCAGGAGCTGCAGTAATGTCTGTGACTTGGTATACATATTGTCTTGTGGACTATGATTGATTTGCACGTCAAAATCTCTAAGAGTGATCTTCAGATCCTCTTTCTTAATGCGTATAACATTCAGCGCAACCTTGGCCAGTCTCTTTTCTGCTGTTTTAACAACCGGATCCTTAAGTCTTGCTCTTGATTTTGAGAAATCCCATCCGTTTCTCAACTCAACCGCACCCTGCGTATCACCGCCAGTGTTTCCTTGCTTGTTCGGTATTCCCAAAATCGAAAGTGCGCTGTCGGTTAAATCATCTTTGGAAACCTGCGTCTGAGTTTGGTCTAGTTCCTGTGACATGACATCCACATCAGACTTATTGTCTTTATTGATGGACTTTACGACCAGCGCATGGTTCATTTTCATTTTCTTGAACTGTTCTTCATCAACCTCGCAGTTTACAAATTTGTACCATGCCTGTATAAACTGCTCTATGCCGTCCATTCTGTTAGACTGCGTATTATTGATTGCATCCAACAGATCTATAACAATTTCAATATCAGACAACCGCTCATGGTTATTCGGAAATTCCACGATCGGAATACCACCAAATCCATGAATTTTCCATGTACCCTTAACGACTGCACTATTCTTGATTATGCATTCGCAAGATTCCGTGTAGCAGAGCTTGTACCACTCTCCATTTTCATCTTTTAATTCCTGCACTGCCAAAATCGGCTCTTCGGAACTGCGGTTGTAAATGACAAATGTGTTGAGAGGATTAGGAGCAACCACACGGATAGGCACATCACCATTCACAATCTGAATTGCTTTGAATGATGTTCCGGTTGCCGACTGCCACTCACCAGCTTTTATGTCTTTCTCATGCTTATTTGCATCAGCTAAGTAATCGTTCAGTTCATCTACCGCCTTATTTACAGATTTATCATCTTTTCTGCTGACAAACTGAATAGGCTCACCGTAAGTCTGACCTACTTTGAACTGTACCCACTCATAAGCATGATTCTCAACAATTTTGTTCGTTATATCCTCATTTGACAACTTTGTTCTATATAGTACCGGCTGATCTCCTTTGTAGTACTCCCACAAATACTTGATAACTGGTTTGTTGTAATAAAAAACACCGATGCAATCACCGATAACCTTTACAATGTTGTCTTCGGTTATCTGCTCTACATCCGTATATGCAATTTTTCTACCGTGACAACCCTTTACAAGGTCTTGAAATTTCATAGTGTTCATATTTTCACCTACATAAATGTAATTCCGCTGCTCTGATCTCTCGGGGGAAGCTTCTTTATTTCACGTTCTCCGGTCTCTGTATGGTAAACAACCATCTTATTGCAATTCCGGCACTTATATGTTTTGTCGATGTGTGATTTTGAACTGCATTCACCGACTAACCGTCCGCATCCCGGGCAGTACACTCTAATTTTTTGATTAAAAATCATAAATACCTCTTTTCTGCGCACAAAAATACCGCCCTTGCTGATAAGAGCGGTACTTCCGTAGTCTTCACATGATCTGAGGAGGAAATGAAAAATATCTTGGAATCTTTCTGCATCTTAATAGTATCACGGAAAAATCGGACATATCGGACAAGTTTAATTATCCATATAACGATCAAACGCTTTTCTCACACTATCTTCTGTGTTTTCGCCACCAATTCTATCAGCAACCTTGTTCCATGATAATTTTTCAATAAAACGTAAATTGATGATCCGTCTTATACGGCTGTCCTGAACACTGGCAATAAATTCTTCGACTTCATTGTTTTTTTGCAGCAAATCATCTTCTAATAGCTGTAAGGTAGCTTTTCTGGAATAAAGCAATGTTCTCTTTCTGCTGTACTCCGGATAAGGGAATCCTTCAATACGGAAATGTTCAGTGCCACCACACCCACCTGATACACTGTCAACAACATTACCATCCGATTCAAGTTTTCTAATATCCGATTCAAGTTTTTTAATTTTCTGCTGTACTTCTTTGATTTCTTCCTGCAAATCTATGTATTGAGATAAAACCTCTTTAGTTACCATAATCAATACCTCCGTCTGAAAGAGAATGGGTTTTGAATTGCTTCTACTTTTGCTACCCTGTTTCCGTTTGTAATTCGCAATGCGAAGTTTGAAAATACATCCGGTACATCATCTAACTGCTTTTTCCCTGAAACAGAATACCTTTTCAGCAACGACATCATCACACCGTATGGTTCGTTAGGCTTATACAATGATGGATCTTTGAATATTACGTGTTGCAAAATCCAGTTAGAGCACTGAAAGATTCTCGCTTCTTTGTTTGTCTCTGTTGGTGTGTCTGTGATGTTGCATATCCATCCTTTGCTCTCTACACGCTTATTTACTTCCATTGCCACACGATCACCGCCGGCATTACGCTCAAATTCGCACTCTTGCACTTTATTATTAACAAGTACATTTGCAGCATTTTCATACTGCATCTCATAATCCGCAGTATTGTCACACACAGCATCCACGCAGTAATAATCTTCTCCGTACTTTTGCAATACAGGAAGAACAAAAAAGTCGGTTCCTTTTCCCTTGGTATCGCATTGTCCGGTAATGATTTCCGGTTCTCCATGTGGAAGATTAAGGTATCGTCTGATTTTTTCCTCCGGAAACAGCAACCCCTCACGTTCAATAGGCTCCTGCTTGTAAAGACACCTATAAGAGATTTCATCCATGAGTAATTGTTGATCTTCAAAAAAAGCAACCGTAAAACCGGAAAATTCGTAGTCAAAATTGCTTAATCCGGTTTTGGGATCAATGTCCGGAACCGCAATTACTTTTACTCTCGGATTCCCCTCATACATATTTTGGATACGACCGATTACATCGTTTACACTCCACCTAGTAGCAATATGGATCTCTTTGCAATTCTTTCCGTCAGTATCTTGTGTCTTTCTTTGTCTTGCATCTACCGCATATTTGTCCCACAATTTATCCAAAATTATAGGATTCATAGCTTCTTCAATGCCACCGATCATGTCATCTACAAACAAAAACTTCGATGCACGTACTTTACCAGCATTTTTACTTCCTACGGATGTGCACTGAACGGATGGAAATGGTTTATATTTGCCGATGTTAAACTGCTCCATTTTTGCGTTAGTACTGGTAACAGAAAGATTTGGAAAGATTTCATTCCAAGTGTACTCGTCAGAATTTGTGCAAATATCGTACACACCGTCATAGTACATACGTGTAATGTCTCCACTGTGGGAGTAAAAAAGGTTGAAATCTCTCGGGAACCATCCGGCTACTAATGCATTTAGCATTTTCTCGACCGTAGTTTTCCCAGCACCAGGGATAAGAGACACACAGAGGATGTCGTATTTATCATCAATCATGCCTTGAATGGCATCCATGAGACCGATTTTCAAAAATTGCCTTCTGCGTGGCATATAAAACCGCTCTCTAGGTTCTCTTTCTTTTCTAAATAGCGGTATGCACTGTCCACAACCTTATTTTGTGCTTCCAGTAGAAGAACATCGTACAATTTATTTGTCAATGAATAGTGCGTCTTGTTTGCAAAGGAATATTTTTCCAAATCCCATATGGTTCCTCCGGTTCTTTCCATGCAGAAACGCTCTACAATGCCTTTAGAACGGTTTGTTATCTGTAAGCCATAAGTTATATCCTTTTCACCGTTTATAGCCACTCTGCAGGCTTCTATGTACGCATCAATGACCTGTTCATCAATCCCCTTGCGCTGTATGTAATTGTCATAGCTGTTTACTGCCGATATAAGGCTCTGACTTGCCAATATAAAAGAGCCTCCTTCCCTAAAATTTTGGAAATTTGGCTCTCTGCGTAGGCACTCTACGTCTGGTGCTCTGAAATATTTAATTCAAAAATTTTAATATTCTGTCACAAAATCTTATATGACTTTTTAATAGTTCCTTTCTTGTATGGTCATTAACAGTAACACCATCAAAACATTCTGCGTATTCGTTTATCCTTTCCTGTGAAATTCGCTTTTCTGTTTCTAAAAAATCAAAAACCTTATCCTTGGTTAAATTTACACTGATTCTATTGATTTTCCCGCATTTCGGACATTTAATTTCAGCCTGTCCCAAAAACTTTCCTAAAAGGCGGTTGCAATTTCTGCACCGTTCCTCTTCTAACCTTATCCACGGTTCCGTCATAGTCTTCTTTATATATTCTTCCTCTGACATTTTAAACATTTCAACTTTCTCCGGTTGATTCTTTGGAATCTGCTCTGATGGAATTTCTCTTACTAATCCACCATAATAGTCTGACATCATAAAATCTATGAATTTCTTCCTTTTCTCAGGTGTATCGCAAATTCTTTTAGTTGCTTCTGCTAAATTTTCACACATGATTAAATTCTCGCTTCACAATGCTCTACCATTGTTTCCAGAGTTTCTTTGTCATACAAAACAGAACCGTTCTTGTCCACCTTGTATTTATCAAAAGTGCATATCGTAGTTATAAAATTCCCGATGCAGTCCGCATGAAAATTTATGTTATATACTTTCTTCTGCCACTTGCCGTTTGCGTATATCTTGGTATATCCACCTTTTCTTGTCTTGATAATGATTTTAGAACGTGACTTTTTCATTTATCAAATGCCTTTCTGCTTTCTTCCATCACTTTACAATTCCTTGCAAAAATCTCTTTCAATAAAAATTTTGCGGTATACTTCCAAAATTTTCCAAAGCGTATTTTTCTACTGCTTCTCTCGAAACATCTATACCAAAATTTCGTAAT
>CYGL01000580.1_pt1 | contig 13576 bp, 30 predicted proteins | sample 485531 | NCBI WGS metagenome assembly CYGL01 (sample SAMEA3497897, study PRJEB9818) | human gut metagenome | reverse complement strand
GATCTGACTTGTTGTAACTTCGTAAATCATTCTGTCTACCCTTTCTTGTTTACTCGTAAGCACCTAGAGCCGTGGGAAATGGAATGGATTTTGGGAAATGATAAGGAGAATTGACAAATGCAACAGTCTTGCTCCCACGGCCGTAGATGCTTACGAATCTACTTTTTTTTATTTATTTTGTGTCTTTCAGAAATATTCGACATTTACCTGTCTCAACATCGTAGTACCACGTTTTTGCATGATCCACTGCAATCGCAGAATCGTTGACAGATGCTCCTTTTGCAGCTCGCTTCTCCTTGAAGAATGCACCAACTACCTTATAGTATTCGTCTTTCATTTTCTTTCTCTCCTTTCTTCACCATCATTTTAACATTGGTTTCCGGTGTAGACAACCGTTTAGTAAAAATAAAATAATTTTATGTATGCTAAAAATAATTTAAAAAATACTAAAGATTATGTTGACACCGAACGCTTCAAGGGGTATAGTATAGACATGAGTTCGGTAATACCGGACTACAAAAAGAAAGAAGGTGAAGTAATGTTAACAATCAAGCAAATTAGAGTTGGTGCTGACTTAACTTTAAAAAGTGCCAGTGAATTGTGTGAGTGTTCAGTTCCAACTTTCCAAAAATGGGAAGAAGAACCACGAAAAATGGAATTAGGAGCATTCAGTAACTTGGTGGATTACTACAACGAAAAAAATCCAACTCGTCAAATTCTTTATACAGATGTAGAATTTTAATTTTTTTTACCCTAGTGTACGGCACTACCGAACTCTGAGAAAGGAGACCTCAATGGACGAATGGAACATGAGTGTCAGTGAAGCGATGGAACTCACTCACAAGAGCAGAGAGTTCATCATCAATGCAATACAGCAGGGAGTCATGCCTGGCTCTGTTGTAGAAGGAGAGAATGGACGAAGAACAGTCCACATACCTAGAAAGGCATTTATATCTTATATGACCGAGTGGAATATGAGTCCAACGGACGAGGTCATAGAAGCGTTGTTTAAGAAATACACAAATAAATAAAAAAAAGTAGATTCGTAAGCATCTACGGCCGTGGGAGCAAGACTGTTGCATTTGTCAATTCTCCTTATCATTTCCCAAAATCCATTCCATTTCCCACGGCTCTAGGTGCTTACGAGTAAACAAGAAAGGGGTAGACAGAATGATTTACGAAGTTACAACAAGTCAGATCAATAACTTCAAAGACTGTAGAAGAAGATTTTGGTTTGAGTACAGAGAATTACTCAAACCAAAGAAAGAAAATGAAGCATTGGCGATAGGTAGCAGTTATCACGCCAAGGTGGAAGAAATCCTTACAACAGGGTCTTTCACTGAAAGCCATGACTATACAGATGCCATGGCAAGAGCATTCATCAAGTATATTCTCCCTAAGTTGCCGAAAATCGTCGATGTTGAACAGGAATTCAGATATCGATTGGCAAGAGGAATCTATTTAAAAGGGAAGATTGATGCGGTATCTGTTGATGGGCTTATCGAACATAAGACAACAGGCAATTACATTACCGACGAGTATATGTATAAGGTTGATTTCATGAACGACCAGGTAAGTAATTATCTGATTGCCAAGGAAGAAACTAGACCTGTTACTTATACAGTTATCGTTAAACCAACAATTCGTCTAAAGAAGACGGAAACATTAGATGAATACATCGAGCGTTGTGAAGCATGGTATGACGAAGATACGGAAAGAAAAATCAGAGTATTCACTGTAAGCCGTACAAAGGAAGAACTAGAAGAACAGAGAAAAAATCTAGTTGCTATGGCTAAAGAAATCAAAAGATGTGACAGAGAGAAGTTCTTCTACAGAAATGATAGAGCGTGTTCTATTCTTGGCTGTCCTTTCTCGGGCATCTGCAGCAACTATAACGGAGATGCTGAAACGTTAGTTGACTTCGAAAGGAAGTCATCAACAAACGAAGAATTAAACGAAAACGGAGGTAAAAAGAAATGGCTTTAAAAACGTACACAGCAGATAACATCGAGAAAGAAGCGTTCACCTGTCTGCTTTATGCAAAACCAGGTGATGGAAAAACTACAACAATTGGGAAACTGCCAGGCAAGACGGTTGTCTTAGATATCGATAAGACGAGTGGTGTCTTAAAGAACAGTCCAAATGCTAAAGGAATTCTAATTATTGATATCGATGTAGACGATATTGTAAACAGTATGAATGAGGCACTTGCGTGGTTAGCAAGCAATACGGATAAATATGACAATATCGCAATCGATAACGTGAGCGAATTACAGAGCTGCATCCTATCTTATTATGGTCAGCTCGGAAGAAATGACGGAGTTCCTTCACAGGGAGACTATCAGAAATTCCAGTTCGGTTTAGCAAGAATTATCAGAAATTTAAAAACATTGCAGAAGAGAATCTTGTTAACGGCATGGCAGGAGTTAGTAGATGTAACTTCACCGACAGGTGAACAGTATACATCGTTCATGCCTAGAATTCAGAAAAGTGCTAGGGATAATGTGTGTGGTCTATGTGATGTGGTTGGTCATCTAGAAATTACATCTACAGGAGAAAGAGTAATCAGACTTCTTTCAACAAAGAATGTTTATGCAAAAAATCAGCACGACGATAGAAAAGCGTGCAGACAGGAAGATTTATTTAGTACAGGAGGAAATAAATAATGGCAATTAATTGGGGATTTGAAGAGGTAGAAAACGAGTTTATTGAGTTGCCTCAAGGTATGTACAGATGTCGTATCAACACGGCAGAAGAAACAACAACATCAACAGGGAAACCGATGATCAGTCTGATGCTTGATATCAGTGGTCACAATCAGAAACTATTCTACAATCTTGTTTTTGATGCATCCCATGCATCAATCGTAAATCAGAAGTTACAGTCTATTTACGATAGTTTTGATATCCCTAGAGGGAATATGGAAGCAAGTCAGTGGGTCGGTAAAGTCGGTGCATTAAAGACAAGAAAAGAAAAAGACCAGTACGGAGGCGACCGCACAGGGGTTCACTATTTCTTAAGCAAGAAACAGGCCATGAACTTACCAGCATGGCAAGAACCTGGCGATGCCAATACAAAGCCAAAGTCATTAACACCACCATCAATTGACGATGTCCAATTCTAAAGAATTATGTTAAGGGATTATCAAGAAGACCTATACATGAAAACGGTAGAAGCCATTAGGCAAGGCAAGAGAGGAATACTTATTCAGATGCCTTGCCGAAGTGGCAAGTCGTTTCTCATGGCTGAGATGATAAGAAATCTAAAAGGCTACGGTTTGGTGCTGGTCCATAGAAAAGAACTAATGAAGCAGCACAAAGCATTGCTTAATGAGTTAAGCATAACAAATGCTAGAGTTGCGAGTGTCTTTACAGAAGCCAATCATTTAGACGAATGTGAAAAACCATCGGTCATTTTCATTGATGAATGTCATCTAAGCGAGGCGAGCAGCTACAAGAAGGTATGCAACCACTATAACGTTCTTGTGGTCGGATTCACTGCGACGCCTACACGATTGAACGGTGACAGATTATCGCTGTTTGACTGTATTGTACAGGGGATAACAGCCAATGACTTAATGGAGCGAGGAGCAATCAGCAAATACGATTACTATGCACCTAATATCGGTATCGACACGAGCGATATAGCGATTGTGAGAGGCGATTATCGTACAAGTGAACTACAAGACCTATTCACTAAAAACTGCGTCTATGGCGATATTTTCAAGTATTACAAGGAACTTGCTGATGGCAAGCAGGCCATAGCTTACTGCGTATCTATAGAGCATAGCAAGAAGGTTAGAGACCTGTTTATTGCGAACGGTGTAAGTGCTGTTCATCTAGACAGTCACACACCGTCAAGTGAACGTGAAAAAGTCATGAACGATTTCAAACAGGGCAAATTCAAAATACTATGCAATGTAGGACTTATCAGTGAAGGTATTACAGTTCCGGACTGCGAGTGCTGCTTACTGCTTAGACCAACAATGTCGCTTGCTCTGTACATTCAGCAGTCAATGAGATGCCTCACTCCAAAAGAAGGGAAGAAGGCAGTAATCATCGATTATGTAGGCAACTTTCAGAGACACGGTCTGCCAACAAGTGACAGAGAATGGTCCTTGGACGGTGCAAAGAAAAGAAAGATGATAAATGACGATGGGTCATTTTCTATTCGTACCTGTCCTCAGTGCTTCAAGGTGTTCAAGACCGCCGATAAGTGTCCTTACTGCGGATATGAATATGAAGTCAAGGGCAGAGAGTTAAAACAGATGGAAGATGTCAAATTGAGAGTGGTAAAAGAGCAAGAGGTCGAGGAATTAAACAAGAAGAAAAAAGAAATGAGAATGGAAGTAGGCCGTGCTAGAAGTCGTGATGAACTTATGAGAATCGCTAGAGAACGTGGCTACTCTGTCGCATGGGTACATATCCAAATGAGGTTGAAGGGAATATGCAGCTAGAACATATTATTCAAAATAAGGTGATGGTGGAACTGTCCGAGGCTGGCTTCACACCATACAGAATGGTTGTTGGAACTTATTATACAAAGACTTTAAATCCTATAAAAGTAGGCATTGAAGGAACACCAGATCTATTAGTTTTAAAGAATAATGGAGAGGTGTTTTGGGTAGAAATGAAAACAGATAAAAAAGGTAGCAGATTAAGAAAAGTTCAAGAGGATTACCACAAATTCCTAAAATCAATCAATCATAGAGTATATGTCGTAAGAAACTTGGAAGACATAGAAAAGGTCATAGCGATTGAGAAAAAAGAAAAATCTGTATGCGATATATGATGCAGAAGATATGTGCGTCTGCGTCGGCAATGCTCAAGAATGTGCGTGCTATCTTGGTGTCTCTCTGCACCATTTCTACACCAAATTATATAGAAACGGAAATAAGAAATTTAGAATTTATAAGTTAGAGGAGGACACGAATGAATGATTGTGTGAACCACCCTTCTCATTATGAGACAGGGAAGTTTGAGTGCATTGAAGTAATGGAAGAAACACAAGGTGTAGAAGCAGTGAAAAACTTCTGCATCTGCAATGCATTCAAATATCTATATCGTCACGTTAACAAGAATGGATTAGAAGATATCAAAAAGGCTAGATGGTATTTGGACAAATATATAGAACTAAGCGAAAGAGGTGAGATCGATGTCGTACATAACAACGCCTGTAGATGACCTTCAAAGACAGGCCGAAAGCATCGAAAGCAAAGTTACAAAATTAAATGCAATCTATGAAGATTATGAAGACTTGAAGAAGGAATACAGCGAATTAGAGCGACGTTTCTACAAGCGTCGTAATAGAGATTGCGCTGAAATCAATGAATTAAGATACAAACTCAAGCATAGAGAAGAGATGCTGTCTGACAAGGACGAGCAGTTAGAAAACTATCGTATTGCGGTCGGAATACTTATAGCAGTTATGGCATTCTATGTCGCTTTGACAGTAGCAATTTAAAAGGGGGAAAAGTTAAATGATTACTTTAAAATATGCAGATATTTGGGGATTTGAGCATGCCGTTAGAGGTATGCGAAATCCTATGAACAGCTGGGATAAGAGTGATACTTTCGTTGATTATGACCTTGTTTTACTAGGCAACAAAGATAAGGAACTAATGAAGAGATTAGTTCACGCTGGCCCTAGCCATAGAAAATTTTTAAGACAGATTTTTGTGAGTGTTGATATCACTGCACCGCTTTATTGGTGGAAGGAATTTGATACTTATAAAGTCGGAACTACCGCTAACTCATGTAGCACAATGCATAAGATTCACGATAAGGAGTTCACGCTGGATGATTTCAGCGTTGAACATTTGAACGATGATGTGCTCAATAAGCCATTCAAAGATATCATAAGTTGTTTGAACTTTTTCAGACAGCTTTATATCCAAGACCATGATAAGGATAACTGGTGGCAGATGATTCAGTTACTGCCTTCTTCTTACAACCAAAAGAGAACAGTGACTATGAACTACGAGAATCTGTTGAATATCTATGAAACTCGCAGAAATCACAAGTTGGATGAATGGAAAGATTTCTGCAAATGGATTGAAAGATTACCTAATGCAGAACTCATTACAAGTGAAGAAGGGGTGGAGAATTAAAGAATGTATAAAGAAATAAGTAGATTGGTGGAATTATTAAAACTCCCACAAAGCAGAATACTTGAATTGGACAAAGTGGCGCATCTTAATGGCGATGATTTAACTCTCACTATTGCATCGGAAGAATGTGCAGAGTTAATCCAGGCAATATCAAAAGTTAAAAGAAATGGGTTCCGTGGCGTGTATGAAAGGAATCTGCACGAAGAAGTTGCTGATGTGCTCATTTGTATAGCAGAGCTGGTTTCTCTAGGGTACTTGGATATTGATAAAGTCATAGAATGGCAGAAATTCAAAATAAATCGAGAAGTGGATAGAGCACTTAAAAAGGTGGTGAGATAACGTGAGTTACAGTATTGGCATTTATGTAAAGGTTGAAGGATGCGGTAAATATGTAGAAATCGCAGAACCATTTTATTCCTCTCCTAGTTATAACTTAGGTGTGTTATTTAGGAGTTGCATGGACTGGGATTTTAAACTCGAAGAATATTATAGATGTGATCATGTAATGGAGCACTTAGACAAAGGAAGTAAGAAGTTAACGTGTAATCATGATAAGTATTTGAGATTAATTCCAGGAACGGTATCTAGCGCACTATATGCATTAGGTTCGATTAGAGACTGCATTTTAGAGCAAGCAGAAGAAATACCACTAGAGTGCATGTATATGAGATGGGAGTGATTAGATGGCAATTATTAATCCTTGGATTTTTTATCTAATCGAGGTCTTAAAAGGTTTAAAAGAAGTCAGTGTGGTTGCTATTTTTATGACAATCTTAATGTTGATTTGTATAGGAATAGCAACATTATGGTTCAAATCAGAAGATTCTTATTATCGTAGTGAGGATAACGCTTCTACCATAAAAGCGCTTATTCGAGCCTTCAAAAAGTTATCGATTGTTGCTTGCGTTATTACGAGCGTGTACGTAGTTACTCCTTCCGAAGAAACGATGTATAAGATGCTGGTTGCTCAATACGTAACATACGAAAACGTAGATAAGGCTACAGAAAGCATTAAAGAAGGCGTTGACTATATCTTCAAGAAGTTAAACAAGGAGGACAAGAAAGATGAATAAGAAAGGCGCTTTTAGTTCCACTTTTATAGAAATTGTAATTTTGAATTATCTTGCAAACTGCACTCATTTTAAGTGGATTGCAAGAGACCAGGATGGCTTATTGTGTGTTTATGATAAAAAACCTCAAAAGGAAATAGACGTTGGTTGTATTAATCCTGGCTATTGGTTTTGTGAGGATGATGAATATGATTCAGCACCAATGTTTGTGCTCAACGGTCTCTTTCAAAAATATTGAATGGGAAGATGAAGAACCTACATTGGTTCAAGATGCTTTAGAGAAGGTGGAGTATTAGAAAATGATTAACGGAGAAAAGTATAGAGATAAATTGCTAAAGTTTATCGAAGAGAGAGATGCTGGAAGTTTTACATTTAGCAAAGGTGAAGAAGGCAAATTTTGGCAATGTGGTGGAAGACCTTGTTTTGAATGTGGAATGGTCAAAGAAAGAAGTAATTGCTCATTGGCGAGATTAAAATGGCTTTTATCGGAGTATAAAGAGCCACCTGTGAGATTAAATAAATTGGAATATGATATTCTGAAATATCTATCAGACAATACAAAAAGCATGTACATTACAAGAAATGAAAACGGCAATATCTATTTACATGATAAAAACCGAAAAAAAATATACACACCAGTCTGTGGATAGGTCCTTTCCCAAATAGCATGACGATGCTTAATGGATTATTTCAATTCGTGCAATGGGGAGATGAAGAACCTACGGCAATCGAAGACGTGCTTAATAATTGTGAGGTGGTTGAAGATGACCGATAAAGAAAAACTAGAAGATTATGATGTTCTTTACGAGGCTCATGAAAAACTCGCTTATGAATGGGCAAAGTTAAAGAAAGAAAATAAAGAATTGCGTGATGATTATGATGACCTGCGCAAAAATTACAACGAACTTGTCATCAAATTCAACAATTTATGCAGCGAACTTTATGAAGAGGGGTACATAGAAGATGATTAAACCTTGGAATAAAAGCGAAACACTCCAAAGGGTCTACGAAGACACGTCAAAGGTAAGTGAGTTGAGAGAGACATATTGTGAGCAGCTCAATAGAAATGAGAAGGAATCGGAACATGCCAAAGACTATAACAGGCTTCTAGAGAATTACAAAACTTTAAAAGCACATTATATAGAATTAAATAAGGAGTGTAAGGAACTTCAAGAGGAAAACATCTCCTTGCTTATCAATCAAAAATCGTTGGAAAGAACGAATAATAAGATGCTTGATGAAGTTCAACAATTACATGACCGAGTAATGGAACTGATTGCAGAGGAGATGAATGAAGATGATTAAAAGACCTAAAGAAATAGATTTTGCCATACTTATAGATGCTGAAGGCAGACCGTTAGTAAACTTCAAAGGATATGCAGAGGCCTTAGAAAAGTACTGCGATGAATTGGAAGCAGAGCATAAGATTTTAGAAAACTGGGATATCGCCTCATTTAGGTACTACCAAGGTATGAGAGAGGCTTTATGGATGGCTATTAATGATGCTATGAACGATGTCAGTGAATGGGGAAGATACGCTGATGCACGTAACAAACTTAGCTGAATACGATAGATGTATTAAGCAAAACCAATCATATGCTCTTGGTGTTATGGAGTTCTACGAAAACATGGGAGTGAAGAAGGCCTGGGCAAGTGAAAAGTTTATCACGAAAATGGCTGAAGAACTCAAGAAGATTATAAAGGTAGGCAAGTAAGATGAATGATGCGATTATGGACATTATAGGTATTCTGCTCATGACTTGCACAATCATACTTATTGCTATCGGATTTTTTTGGAAAGAATAAAGGAGAATTATTATGAACTATAGTTTAAACACAAGAGAAGTTAAGAGAGGAGATATCTTCTACATCACATATTCAAAGAATTTTAATGATTCGTATTCATACGATACGACAGGAAGACCTGGTGTAATCGTATCAGATGACCATTTGAACAGAGGCAGTGAATATGTTGAGGTTGTCTACCTTACAACAAAAATTAAGAGAGACATGCCTACTCATGCTGATGTGTTCTGCAAGAGCCCATCTACCGCTCTATGCGAAACTATCCACACTGTTGAAAAAGATCGAATCGGTACTTATGTAAGAACTGTAAGTGATGAAGAAATGAAAGGAATTGAACGTGGATTAAGACGTTCTCTAGGTATGAATGTACCAGTGACATCTGTTAACGAAGCAGAACCTAATAATGATATGGAATTAGCCTCAATGCAGAAGGAAATCCAACTTACTGCAGAAAGAGACATGTTCAAGAAACTGTATGAAGACTTATTATCAAAAGTCGTTGGAAGATAGGAGGGATTTAAATGATAGTTTCAGAAATTGCAAAGAGTAAAAATGACGAGTTTTACACTCCGTCATATGCAGTTGAACCTATTATGAAATACGTTAAACCAGGTTCGACTATATAGTGTCCTTTTGACACGGAAGACAGTCTATTTGTCAAGAATTTCGAGAATGCTGGGTATAACGTAATTCACTCTCACATAAGCGACGACGGTGGTGATTTCTTCGAAATGACACTACCCAAATGTGATTACATTATTTCCAACCCTCCATACAGTTTGAAAACTGAGGTGTTACAACGATTATTTGAACTTGGCATACCTTTTGCAATGCTAGTTGGAGTGGTTGGGTTATTCGAAAGTCAGAAACGATTTGAGATGTTTCGCGATAACACGTTTGAATGTATGTATCTGAATAGACGAGTTTCTTATTTTAAAAATTACAACGATCAGAAGCCGAGTCTAAATCCACCGTTCAGCAGTGTATATATATGCCATAAAATGCTTCCTTGTCAGATTGTGTTTGAAGAAATCCATAAATGAAGCAAGGAGTAGTAAAGAATGAAACGATGTAATCTGATATTTGAAGACCGTTGCTAAAAAGGAGGAATCACGTGGAAAAACTAAAACGACCTCAGCAAGAGAGTAACATGTCTGTACATTATTCATCAAAGACCGATGAATGGGCTACGCCGCAGGATTTTTTTTGACCAGCTCGACAAGGAATTTCATTTCACGCTAGATCCATGTGCTAATGAGCAAAATCATAAATGCAAGAAATTCTACACAAAAGAGCAAAACGGTCTCTCGAAAGACTAGGGGGGGCACACCGTCTTCTGTAATCCTCCCTACGGCAGAGAGATTGGAAAGTGGGTCAAATACTCATATGAGCAGTCAAGAAAAGAGAACACTACCGTGGTTATGCTTGTTCCATCAAGGACAGACACAAGATGGTTTCATAACTATATCTACGGAAAGGCAGAAATAAGGTTTGTGAAAGGCAGACTTAAGTTCGGAGGTGCGACTACAGGAGCACCATTTCCGAGCATGGTGGTGATATACAGATGAAGGACTACATTTACAGAAAAGTCGATTACTATTCTATGAGACAGTTAGGAGATGTAATCGATGAACTAAGAAGCAAATATAGAATCATAGGGTATAGAGCGTATGCACAGGAACAGTATGCGATACTGACTCTATATCCTATAGAACAGGAGGAAATAGAGTAATGCAGAAGATAACGCCGGCAGTCGTTAAGGCGGTCTGGTACAAGGAACTCTGGCTTAAATATTTATCCATGTGTGAAGTGGACTACTACAATGATGAGAGAATGAGATTAGAGTATCTATGCAATCTTATCCTTGACGATCTGATGAGGCCGGAATATAGACAAGTTAGCCTTAATGTCTTTCCTCATGCTAAGAAAAGAGGCGTCGCATCAAGCACACCGACTTTCGAAGAAATTATGGAAGCACTCGATAAAGGAATCGAGAAAGGAGAAACCAAATGATATTCAGAATACTATCAAAAGAAGAAAAGAGCGCCACAGCACTCCTTCTGTACAGATATCTAATAGAAAAAGCATACAAAGAGAGTGACATTGATTTGTCATCAAATGCTGATAAGTATTATCTGACAGTGAATTACCTCATACACAAGCATCCTATGTATGAAGAAGCAACACATATCATTAATAATCTAGTAAATGATGGAGCAGACATGTCTTCAATCTACAAGGTGAATCAAATAAATCCATTATCAACAAAAGAAAAGAAGGCATTATTTGAACTGCTATATGGATATATGACAGAAGAAACAGAAGAGATGCACAGGCTAGAAGATGAAGTGCCGGATTTATATAAATCGTTAATAAACGATATGATAAATTTCGAAATGATAAGGCGCAGTTATCGCTATATCTGTACTGCGCTGGATAAAGATATAGTCAAAGGAGATGTAAAAGATGGACAATGAAGAACTGACAAAAGTAATTGACAATATGCAGAAAATCAACGAAAAACTGCTGAAGCAGAATGATAAACTGCATGAAGAACTGGAACACTCGAACAGAGATTTCTTCGTTCTTGCTGGACTGATAACTATCACGCTGCTTCTTGTACTGTATGCTATGTGGTAATGTGGAAAGGGGGAATCTTAAATGGCAAGACTAGTAGAAGTGTGGTGCACATTCAGAAATCCAATTAATTCTTCGCAGTTCTATGCGCTGAAGAATCGCTTTTATCTGATAAACCTGGATAATGTTACGTGGTTCATGGAATCGGCAGACTATAATATGAGAGGAGATGCATGGTTGATAAAGTTCTATCATAACGGAAAACAGATTCATTCGATGAAGTTCCTATGATGAACGCTTAGCCAAAGACATGCTTAGATACCCTTAAAGAGTTCAGACCGAAAAAGAAACACGGCACATTTAGTTTTGAAGGAATAACAGTTGACATAGACGATGTAGTGATGATTTCCAACAAGTACTATAATGATGCCGATTCACTAGGTGATACGAAAAGGTACACTTTTCTGATACATACAGTCAACTCAAAATGCAAGAGAGTTACCAAAAGCAGTATACCAGGTCGAGAGACAATAAGAGAATTTCAAAAAAGATTCATAAGATAATACGAAAGGTGGTGATTACTCATGAGCGATTACAGAGGTGATCTATACAGAAAAATCGTACTGGATTTCTACAAGCAGAAGCATAGACCACCATATGTCGAGGAACTCAAGGGCTTAGGCGTCAAGGAACTGTACTTCAAGAAGAAATACGGCTCATATCCTAACTACATCAGAAACGAATTGAGACTGCCCATTACACAGACATTCGCTAGAGATAGGATAGTAGTAGACAAGACAACAAACGAAGTTGTCTTCGAAGGCACGATTTATGAGATAAATGAATTCTTCTTCACTAATGAGCCGAACGTAACAAGACACACGCTTGACTTCTATCTTAACAAGAAGGCATTCAGAAGGTACTGGTATATCTTCGCAAAGATGAACTATCACGTATGGGTCGCAAGCGACTGCGACTTCAAGCAGTACAGACGGGCCATGTATTTCCTGTTCAGAAAGAAATGCTATCCGAACAATATGCTCTATGCCAAGAACGGTGAAGTGGCACAGCTCAAAAGACTTGGTGCACAGCTCGACAGGGGTGAGATACAGCTGAGTGATGTCTTGGATGTGGAGAAATACAAGGAATTCATAGGAAAGGATATTGATTATTATGAAGTTGTATGACGAAATAAAAACAGAATATAAACTGCGTCGAACTCGCTGCAGAACTGGGCATCGAACTGCACAAGAACGGGGGCACATATCGTTGCCCCTCTTTTATTCATGAAGGACATAATCCTAACAGTGTCATGGTGAGCGAGGACTCATGGTTCTCGTTCAGTGACGGTGTCGGAGGAGATGTTACAGATATGCTTGCATATGCAAAGTATGATGGTGATAAATCCATGGCATTCAAGGATATGTGCCATCGTTTTAATCTTGCGTTCAATGATACAGAATACAAGCAGAACTACAGGGAATGGAACAATGCGATACTGCAGTGGCATAATGACCTCACAGATGATGATATAGATTATCTGCATCAGAGAAAGATAAATGACAGTACAATCAATAATCTGTACATAGGAAGCCACACATTCAAGGAGAAACTGCCTACGGTGAGATGGTGGATGTACACGTATCATCATACCTATCTTCAAGAACAACAACTGCGTCTACTACTGCGCTAGAAACAGAAGCCAGTATGATGTCGTTAAATACAAGAAGCCATACCTGGAGGAAGCATTCAAAGAGAATACACTCTATGGTCTTGATACACTGAATAGAAGCGAGACATATACAGATAATGATACAATCGTCATTGCAGAAGGTGTATTCGATTTCTTGACTTTCTATCAAGAGGGGTACAGGGTTCTGTCAAGCGCTACGAGACTATCAAACAGACAGACAGAGTATCTATGCAAGATTGCCAAGAAATTCAAACGTGTGGCTATCTGCTACGATAACGATGGGAGAGGCGTGCAGTTCACAACAGCAACTGCAAAGCAGCT
>CYGL01000579.1_pt1 | contig 13582 bp, 17 predicted proteins | sample 485531 | NCBI WGS metagenome assembly CYGL01 (sample SAMEA3497897, study PRJEB9818) | human gut metagenome | reverse complement strand
CTAATCTTTTAATTCTATAATTTAACTTAGCTTTAATTATAGTCCTAGAACACTCTAGAATAACCAAAAGCAGTCTAGAGTATATAATTAATCATCTAGATTCTAATCACTATTCTAGAGCATTCTAGAGTGGTTAAAATAGGTATTATTTTTAGAAGAATAGAATTGAAGTAAAAAGTATATTCTTTATGCCTTGGTGTTTTAGAATTTGTCGTTTTAAAAATCTATTTTAAGACTTTTTAAGTTTTTGATTTTAAAAACTTTACTATTTCAATTCTAGAACAATCAAGAATTAAAGATTTTTAGATATTCTTAATGCTTGTTATTCTAGAAATTTGTCTTTTTAAAATAATTTAACTTTTTTAAAACGAAAAATTATCTAGAACGGGTATAATATAGATCTAGAATTACATACATTATAATTCATAGAGTTCAATACCAAGCTAATTATAACTAAAAAAGACTTAAAGATAACTTAAAGAATATCAATTCAAATAAATTGTAGAGCCTTTTATAGTATGAACTCCTTTGACTATATAATCACACTTTCCACCTACATTGTGAGTTTCATTTGATTTTACATTAAGATTAAAATTAGAATTGTAATTATGATTAACATCTTTCTGAATAAGATAATCTTCTTGCCCACAAATAAGCTTAGTATGGTTTCTATCAATAGTGATGTTTTTATTACCTTGAATTCTAGTATTCTGGTCGTTATGCTGTAATTCGTATTTGTCTTTAACCCCGTGAATAATAACATCTCCATCAGGTCTTATTTCTATATAAGACCCTGTTCTATGAAAGATATGTATTCTTTCGTTTCCCGGTGTATCATCTACTTGAATGACGTGATAAGAGCTTGTTTCAATTACATTGTTTTTAGGATACTGGGCTTTTTGATTAAGACTTTCTGGCTCGTTCCATACTCCGCCAACTGATGTCGTTGTAGCAATTATTCTGTTTTGGTTAAGTAGTTGCTCACTCTCTGTTTCTGGGACTTTTTCGTTTCTAGCTAGTCTGTTATAATCAGACTCTTTTAATCTATCTTGAATAGGATAAACACCGTCTGGGTCTGTAAATGCCCCTGTTTCTTTAGAATTAGAAACTCCGGCACAGGTAGCAAATACAACAGGCTTTTCTATATTACCATTATCTAAGAATAACCATACATAAGTCCCTTTAAGAATAACAGAAGAGACTCCTATCCCAGATGAAAATCCAAAAGAAGTAGGAGTGGCAACTTCTGCCCAAGGTAATGTATCTGTAGGCTTGTTTTTAATATCATCATCGTCTGAGCCTAGAATTCTGACTTTAAGTCTTCCTAATTTTAGAGGATCTTGATTATCTTCTACAACTCCTCTATAAAATACAGGTCTCTTAGATAAATCATTAAAGCCATACAGATCCATTATTGTCCTTATAATTTTTCGTTAATATCAAGTTTAGTCTGGATTATTTCTTTTGAAAAGATTATCTCGTCTAGAGTGTTTTTCTTTGAGACTGTTAGAGTAAGAAGATATCTACCTTTTTGTAAGGCTTTTGAAATGTCTTCTGTTATAATAAATTCAAAGCCAGCTCCAGCCTCTTGTTTAATTGTAGAACCTAAGAATAGCTTTGCTGTGAATTTTCCATCAACTCCTGAGTTAGCCACAGCTGTTCTAGATATCTCTTTATCAGTAGAGCTAAAAGTAATTGTAACTTCTACATTTTGAACAGGCTTTTTAACAAGCTTGTGTAATATTACAGTCGTATTACCATTTTGTTCTTTATCAGATCCCTCTACTACATACTGCTTTTCGTCTTCGGTTAAATCAGCTTTATTCTTTACAGTATCTACATATTCTTCATCATAGACTAATCCCTCTAGAGACAATTCTTCTTTTAATTTATCTTTTGTAATTGTTTCTAGTGATATTTTATGAGTAAAAGGCTTTTCAGCAGTATTAAACTCATTTATGCCATTAAGAATCTCGAATTCTTTACCACTTAAAGTATAAACTAAGTTATCATCAAAGATATTATCTTGATTTTTAACTTCTTTTGTATGTTCTAATGTTTTTGTTTGTAAGGCTACTCCGTCGGCGTTAGTTACTCTATATTCAGCGGTATAGTCTTTTAGAGATTCTTTAGAATAGATCTCGTAGATGTCTGATGTTTCACCTTGGGTTAAAACAATATTAGGTAAGTTTAATTTTTCCATAAAAATCCTTTATAGATTAACTTGCTTTTTCAATTCTAATAGCTCAGCTTTTAGAGTTTCTTTCTCAATAGCTAATGGTTCTAAGTCCTCTTGTGCTATACCCTCTGTATTATTATCTAATTGTCCTAGAAGTCCATCTAGTTCTTGAATAGCATTTATCTTTTCTTCAATGTCTGTATCATATCCATCTTTAGTATCTACTTCTGCATCTAAACTAGATACTTTATTCTCAAACCATTTCTTATAGTCTTTTAGCTTGTCTGATATTAAATAATATCTTTCATTAACCATATAAATAGCATACAACACACCGGGATTCATAGCCTCTAATCTTCTGATTCTTAGTCTTTGAAGTAAGTCATTTGGTTTCCCAACATAGTATCTTTTTACGATTTTAGTTTCCATAATTATTCCTTTATAAAGTAGTAGTCCCTTTCGGGACTTTTAATTAACTCTCAGCCTTTGCAGCATTATTTATATCTTCATTACTATAATACTTACGATTATCGATAGTTACATAATGAATAGGCTTAGATACTAAGGTTCCGTTCTTAATAGGCACTTGTATGTCCTCAGTAGGAGCATTAGCTACAATAGTATTCCAATCTTTTGTATTCCATTTAGGATGGTCAGTAAATCTTAGATAATCTACAATCTGAATAGTTATAGTATCAGGAACATCTAAGCAATTTTCTTTTTTAGAGAATATTTTAAATGTATGTGTCCCTATTGAGTTAGCCTTAATTGTTTTAACATCTAAATCTACAGTAAGAGGTTTCTGATCTTCAGGGGTATCATTAGCTATTGTTATCCAAGTCATTGTCCTAGTTGTTGTAGTAGCGTCTGCTCCAGTAACATCAAAAGATAATGTTTCACCCTTAGCCATTTTAGGATACTTGAAACTTACCTTAGCATCTGGGATATTAATGTTAGCTGTATCAACATCTGCATTAGTCCAAGTTATTTCAAATGAAGTTTCGTATCCAGCAGTGTGTTTTAATCCAGTTCCATCTTTTTTATTAACGAATGTCATAAACATCATATAATCACCCATTTGTATATAAGGACTCGAATATTGGCTACTATCACTTGTGGATCCAAAAGAATCCCCATAATTATTCCAAGCAGTTGGTCTTGTAGTTATCATTCTAATGCCATTTTTAGGTATTTGAAAAGTAGTTCCCCAGTATGGTGATATTTTAAAATACCTAGCCCCTACTTGAACACAAGAAGTGGTTTTATTATAACTATCTCTTTTTATGAACAATGACCCAGCATGCTGTTTTTGAGGATCGATTACTAAGTAATTATTTACATTCTTGACAACTTCATTATAATATTTATTATTCTGTGGAAACCATCTTTTATTGTAATAAGGATCGTCTGTGTCAGTTATCTTTTTGAGATTATATGTTTTTGCTTGCTCTATATTAAATGGGTAACCCATTTCCATATTGCCATATTCTTCTATATTCTTTTCATAAGTATCGAGCATTACTCCATAATTATTATAAACTTTTCCCATATTCTTTTCATATTCTTCAGTTGTCATATTTGGCCATAATGCTTTCTTTTCTTTAATATGGTAGATATTAGAGTAATAATAATAATAATAATAATAATAAGAAGAATAATAATAATAATAATCTTCTTGATGACAATAGTAATTAGCATATAATTGATCTGGTATCTTAAACTTATTTTGAGCATCACTAATTGGACCAAGAGTAAAGTTATCGGGGACGAATAAAATAGGCATAGAGAATCTAGATCTTGTAGGGTAGGAGCTTCCATACTCATTTTTCAAATTAAATGAATCTCCTATACAATAACTAAATGCTGTTCCATTTAAGTAATCTCCGCCATTAAACACACTAGTTGGTAATTTACCTGTTTTAGGATCTAATCTATTCGCCCAGTAACAATTATAAAGATTTTGATCTTCTAGACATTCGATTATCTCTGTTCTATATCGATTGTCCTCTATTAAATTAGGCTTTTTAACCTCTACAAATACATCGTATTCTTCCGTTCTCGTTGTTTGAGGATTACTTAAATCATCTATATAAGTCATTGTTAAAGATGTTTTCATTTGCTCAAAGTCGTGAATAATACCATATAAAGCATAGTGTATTTCTAATATCTCTCCCTCTAATACATTTACTTGTATTGTTTGATTATCTGCATTCTTTAATAATGTATGTGTTAGTAATATATCATAATTAGGATCTTCTGATGTTCCATAGTTGTATTGATAATTACCACTAGTGCTTAATCCCATCTCGGTTACAATAACATTTTTTAGATGAGTATAAACATACTTACCACAACATGCAGGTATAACTTGAACATCATTATACTTAGCTTGTAACTTCCTCATTATATTCTCAGGTAATTCATAGTTTATACGGGTATGTAGTTGGTTATAGACAGATGAATTATAATGTATGGATGAAGTACTAGTAAAGTCATCTGATGTAAGGCGTGTAAATAAGTTCTTATCGTTTGCTGTTACTATATTTGTTCCTTTCCCTAGTCTTAGGAAAAAGTCTTGATCTTTTTTCAGAACATATGTTTGTCCTAGCTTAGTAACAATATTACTAGCCCAACCATAATCTACTTCTGTTCCATCTAATTTTTTATGGACTACTCTAAATCTTCCTAGTGAGCTTATATTAGATTGTAATTCTAATGACATTTCTATCCTTTATTAATTATTCATATTTATCGATGTTCCAGCCAAAGTATCTACTCTGGCAACTCCTGCTAGTTCTAAAAACTCCTCGTGATCAGTAGGTAATTGAGAATGCCCCTTATAGTATTTCTTTGAATTACCAGCTAAGGTATCAACTCTAGACACTCCACCTAACTCTAAGTGATTTTCATTGTCTTTTGGTAGCTGTGAATGGGACTTGGCATAGTTTCTAGATTCTCCAGCTAAGGTATCAACTCTAGACACTCCACCTAACTCTAAGTGATTTTCATTGTCTTTTGGTAGCTGTGAATGTTCCTTATAGTATTTCTTAGAATCTCCATTAACAGCATCTACTTTAGATACACCAGCTAATTCTAAGTGGTTCTCATTTTCTATTGGAGTTTGTTGATGCTTTTTATAAGTCTTCTTAGAGTTTCCTGGTAAGGTATCAACTCTCCACACCATTGCTGATTCTGCTAGATACTCTTTATTCTGACTAGCATTCGGATCTTTCCATCTAGTAGGTGGTTCTAGCCTTATCTTGTTCTTAGCTTTTCTAGTATTGACTCCAAGTAATGGAGTATGTGAAAAGAATCCACTCATTAGTATATCCCCCTTACTTGTATAGCTAGCTTATCATCCCTAGTAAAGCCTATCTTTTGAACATAAGCATTTCTAGCATCTTGAATTACCTTTTCATCAGTAAATCCAGTAGATTGATGACAGTAACATAGTTTATTAGTATTTTTATTAATGTAAGCTAAAACAATATCTGATTTGCCTATATCTTTAAGTTTCCAGCAATCTAAGCAAATCTTACAATGTTCCATCTTGTTAGCTAGTGAATTGAAGTTCCATTTATTGTCTAAGTAGTAATATCTATACCAAACAGAATTAGCTTTTATAATTAAACACACATTCATATTTTGATCAAAAGTAAAGTCTAGTTCAGATACTACTGGATTATCACCAAGAATTGCCTTATGGTCTTGTAAGTCAATAAGTTTATAGTGTCCATTCATTTCAGTAACTTCACCAGTCCATTTATTAACTATTTGATACTTCTCGACTTCTCTTTGAATCCATATCTCGTGTGGGTTAAGTCCGTCAGTAGCAGATGTATCTTTCAGATATACTCTGTAATTCATTGTATTGAAATCACTATCTACTTGTCCGATAGCATCTCCACCCTTACTCCAAGCCTCTAAGGTATTGACAGCTTTATTATATGGTTCTCTATAATCAAGGTAATTCTCTTGTGTGTATTCAGGCTTAGGTTTTATAATAGTAAAAGCTCCATTGAATACATATTCTTTCTTATCATCTTGAACAAATGTATCGTCAATAACTTTTTGAATCATAGTTCATCCTTATGGTAATTCGTTAAAGATATCGAATACACCATCCCCTATATAGACTAGAACAGCAGAGCTACCAGATCTTCTTAATATAGTAGAATCGGCGGGATTAAAAGTAACTCCATCTCCGGGTAATAATGTCAATACTGAGTTTTCAGTATCATCTACTTTTCTAATAGTAACAACAGATCCAGATGTTACTGATACTGATGTGGTAGATGGTTTATATGTGAATTCTGCAGGAGAGAATTTCTTTTGGGTCACACTCTCTGTTAGCCAAGTCTCTATCTCTGTTACATTTTTATCTTTGACAATAGTCATCGCCTCCCAGTAAAATGGATCACTTACTCCGGGTATCCATTGTCCTATACTTACGGCATAATCTCTGTCTTGATTGAGCTTATCCTCTCCTTGTGTCTTTATGATATTAGCTCCGTCTTGTTTCCAAGTTGGAAACCAAGTATCCCATTGTTCAAATGTAGGAGTCACCTTAGTGCCATATTTTACATTTGGGTTTTCTTGTTTATACTTAGCAACGCTTAGCTTAGTGTATTTTGAAACAACAAGAGCATAAAGAGACAGCAAGCCTGCTCCTCCAAAAGATCCTTGATTAATAGAGCTCTTATCTGTTTCTTCTGTTACACTCCCACTAGGTATAGGGACAGTGATATTTTGATTGCCCTGTTTAGTGCCTCTTATTATAGTATTACCTGCCAAGTCATTAGCTGTTAAAGTGTAGTCAGTATCAATATTTACAATTCTGTATTTTCCAGTAGAGCTTACAGATCCAGAAGAGTTACTTCCTCCGCCTCCGGGTCTTGTTCCTGTGTTATTTTCTAATAAGGTAATTCTTTTCTCGTGATTATCTGTTACTTTCTCGTTAGCTGGAGTATAACCTAACTTTTCTATAATCATCTCTTTTGTTAATTCTACTGAACCTCCAGTTCCCGGTTTGATATTCTTTAATAATTCTTCTATTTTATTAGAGCTGTATGTTTTATCTGCCTTAGGTGCAGAGTCGTCTATACAATTACATTGAGTGGTGCCTCCACCGCCTTGTCCTATGTGTTTTTGTATTTCTTGGCTAATCTTTTCTGAGCTCCAAGTCTTAGTCGTTAAGGTATTAGCGTCGTCTATTTCTGCTTTCTTTTCTAAGCTTTTGTTAATTTTGTCAGAGCTCCAAGTCTTATCAGTAACAATACTATTATCATCAATTTCTACTCCAGTTCCAGGGACTACTGTCGTCCCCCCAGAGGCACTAGCTATTTTTACAAACAGAGTATTTTCATTAATACCAACTCCGACTAGAGTATTAGTCTTTACAGTTGAATAACTACCCGGAGTGGTTGAGTGTAGATAATAAAGTTTTCCTGTTTCTAATGTTCTACCTGTAATATCTACGGCACCTTGTGATATTACTTCTATTTTACCGTCTTTATCATCGTGAATTTTACAAATTCCAATTACTATTTTCTTTAACAGATCCATCTGCTAGTGCTTTTTCTAGTCTTTTTATTAACTTGATCAATATAAACAAAATCTCCAGTTTGGATGTTACCTTTCATCGTTTGATACAAAAAGATAAACATTAGGAGTGGTAACTCCTCCGCCACCTCCACCGTCTGGACAACTATTTTTCTAATTCAGCTAGAAGTTGTTTGAGAGGACGATTAAATGTAGTGGCATTAGCCCTTTCTCCGTCTCTAATCCAGTCTATTTTGTCTGGTATATTTCCTATACAACTCATTTAAAATACCTTTAATTAATAGTTTATGATATTTATTTTAAATTAAGGTTAGTAAAATTCTAGAAGTTTATGTATTTAAGTATATTTTAAGGTTAATTAAGCTATAATTAGCTTGGTATTGAACTCTATGAATTATAATGTATGTAATTCTAGATCTATATTATACCCGTTCTAGATAATTTTTCGTTTTAAAAAAGTTAAATTATTTTAAAAAGACAAATTTCTAGAATAACAAGCATTAAGAAGACCTAATTTTTCTTAGCTAAAAGTTGTTCTAGAATTGAAATAGTAAAGTTTTTAAAATCAAAAACTTAAAAAGTCTTAAAATAGATTTTTAAAACGACAAATTTCTAAAACACCAAGGCATAAAGAATACACTTTTTACTTCTAACTTCTAATTCTATAATTTTAAAATCTATTCTTTTACTTTAATCTAAATCAGAATCTAGAAAATCCTTTGTAATTAAAGATTATAATATAATTTAAAATTATAATTTTTATACTATATTATAAAGCAAGCAAAAATCTATAATCTATAATCTATAATCTTTTAATTCTAATTTTCTATTCTTTTAATTGATTAATAATATCGTTCTAGAATGATCTAGAATAGCCAAAAGCTCTTTAGAGCATATAATTAGTCATCTAGACTCTAATCGCTATTCTAGATCGTTCTAAAGGGGTTAAAACAGCTATAATATTAAATGGAGAAAGAAAAGTAGAGCCTAAAAAGGCTCTACTACTTAAAAATAGTTTAAGGAGATAAGACAATGAGTTGATTTTAAAAATAATACTATTCTTAAAACCATAATAATATTATAACTAAAATAGACTTAAAATAAGCTTAAAGAATAAAAACTTCTAGAAAAATCTAGAAGTCAGAATAATGTATAAAGTGATTTAATAAAATATAAAGTTAATTTAAGGAATTCAGAGCATTAAAGACATTAGAATTGATTTTTCTGAGTAGATCTATAGAAAGTCTATCACCCACTTCTTCAATAGGATTCTCCATATTTGCTATTCTTTGATAAAGTGGTTCTATTTCTTTGCCATAAAAAGAATTTAACTCTTTTTTATAAGTGTTATATTTTCTATTGATTTCTTTTATTTCACTTAAAATCTTTTTGTCTTTTTCATTAAGAGTTATACTCTCATTAATGATATTTTTAAAAGTCATTTCAATATCCTTTTTTAAAACTTAAATGAGCCAAAATCTTGGCTTTTTGATATATTATTTATTTCTTTATCTTCAATAGAGTCTAGATCTTGTTCAATATCTTCAAATCTCATTTTTGAGAAATTAACTTTAAATAAAACATCTTTAAGAATTCCAGAATTTCTATTCTTTAAAAATTTCCATAAGCTCTCTTGTCTTTCTCTTAATGCATCCGTTGATACAATAGCAATACATAAATCCGCCGTTTGAACAATACCAATAGAGTCTGAAATATTAGATTGATCTACTTCTAGATTGTTAAATGAATTTCTATTCAGCTGACTTGCTGTGATTATTGGCAACCCAATCCTATTCTTAGCTGGACATATTTTACTAAATCCGTGGCACTCCTCGGATATACTCTTAAAGTAAGAATAAGTTCCTCCTGATTTAGCCATAGTCGTTCGATAACTAGACATTAATGTCATATAATCAATAATAATAGCATCAAACAATATCCCTTTTGAATTCCTAATGTCTTCTATAAGGGATTTTAAGTTCATTACATTGAATGTTCCGGCAGAGAATTCTTTGATAAACAAATATCCTAGCTTATCCTTGATTTCATTAAATCGTCCCTCTAATTCTTCTTTGTTTGTGTTCTTTAAATTCTTTGCTTCAATATCTAAAATATTAGCATCAAATCTCTTAGCAATCTCTTTTTCTGACATTTCTAGAGTAATATACAGAATATTCTTTTTATTCATTAACATATTAGCTCCGACAGATACAAGAGCCGCTGATTTACCTCCACCAGAGGGACTTAGAAAAATATTCAATGTTTTATCCATAAATCCGCCGTTAAGGATTTTATCAGCAGACTTCAACCCCGTTGAGATTCCTCTGAGATTCTCGTGATAATACTCAGCCCTATCAGTAATGGACTCAATATAATTTAGTCCAGAATCTAGATTAAAAGAAACATTTAAGGCATCTTGAACTTTTTCAATAACAGGTTCTAGATCTTTGCCACCTTTGACTAAATCTACAGAGTCTAATATAGCTATACTTAATTGTGTTTTCTTTATATACTTCTCTGTCTCTTTTAGTAAAAAGTCAGTATTGTCTATCTTTGGATCATCTTTAAAAGATTTCATCTTGTTTAAGATGTTTTTCTTTAAGTTAGGTTCTACTTCTGAATTCTTTACCTTTAATGCCAATTCTCTTATTGATGGTCTAGAATCGTGTTCTTTTACAAAGTTTTGTATCAATAGAAAAAGAGCAATGTTCTCTTCTGTAGAAAAAAGACTTTTCTTTAAAGAAGAATAGACTTTTGTAAAATACTCTTGATTATAGAATAATGATTGGAGAATACTCTCTTCTATACCTGAATTCTCAAACATATTCTATTCCTCTATATTATGATAGAGTTTCAAAGCCTGTATTAGTTTAGTAGCATTTTCTTTTGTTATTGAATAAGCTATAATTTTTAGATAATCTTCTGGTAATTCATCAATAATATAATTAAGATTATAAAAATTAACAGGATGTTCAAATAACAGACTTAGATCTTCATTAAACAAATTATTCATTATTCTTCTCCTAAAATATTAATTTTACAAAAATCTGTTAATATTTGAATTTTTTCTGCATTAATAGTATTAGTTCTAATTTTTATATATAACCCAGTCCGATTTATGAAAAACTCATTGACACTTCCACTTGTAATATCATCATCATCAGAGTGGGCGATTAATATCTTTATTTTTTGATTATCAGAATCATAAGTAACATTTGAATTAATTTCATCATTTTGAAATAATTCACTTTTAAAATCATAATCTAATGCTAATTTTATATCTTCTTTTAAAGAGATGATATTTTCATTTGCTGTCGTAAGTAAATTTACTATTTCTTTAATATTCATTTTTGCTCCTTTTAGATCAGTCTTTATTTAAAAAAGGATGAGAATCTCTCATTTTCTTTGCTTCAATAGCAGCCTGTAAACATTCTATTTGATTTGAGCCATTTTTAGTTAATCCAATGAACTTGTCATAAATTGATTTTAACTTTAATTCATCTACTGGTTTAACTTCTAACGATTCTAATTCTTTCTTCAATAAATCAATCATTATTCTTCCTCCTTCACGTGTTTTAATAGATATTTGAATGCTAGATTTACACCGTGTAACTCTTCTACAAAGTTAGTGTAGAATGGGTATTGTTTCAATATCCTATTCTCTACTTTGTCAAAGTTCATGGCATACTTAGTATATTCTTTGCTGTTATAGTCGAAGTTACCCTCTAAGCCGTATTTCTTTCGGAGTATATTTTTAGCTTGTCCTAGCTTTAATTCTACCTCTTCTAACATAGCGGTGTAAGTAGCTTGAAGTTCTTTGATTTGAGATCTTAGGTCTTTTTTCATCTTTTCTCCTTTTGAACTTTTAAATTAAGGTATTATAACCTAACTAAACTTAAAGAAAAATAAAATATTAAAAGTTTTTAAAAATATTTTAATACTAAACTTTTCTTTTATTAAGGGTATTATGCCTAAAATAAACTTAAAGAAAAATAAAATATTAAAAGTTTTTAAAAATATTTTAATACTAAACTTTTCTTTTATTAAGGGTATTATGCCTAAAATAAACTTAAAGAAAAATAAAATATTAAAAGTTTTTAAAAATATTTTAATACTAAACTTTTCTTTTATTAAGGGTATTATGCCTAAAATAAACTTAAAGAAAAATAAAATTAGTAATAGAAGTAAAAGGGGCTTTTAGCCCCCACATAATTAAAAAGAATCGTAATATTTTTTAGTAATATTGTCTATATTAGGTATAGATATATTAGTAATTTCAACGAATTTATTATAAGCATTCATTTTTATAGTATAATCTTCTTCTTGTGTTTTAGATAATTTTTTGGCTTTTGGATTAAACAAACTAATAACAAACTTATTCAATACTTCTTTTATAAACTTAGGTTCTTTTGTTTTTAGTAAATTACATACACCTATAAAAGACCACATATCAGACTTAGATCCCTTGCCTTTGAATAAAGCTAAGAAAATGGATTCTATGTCTTTTGAAAAATCATTTTGATCTATTTCTTTGAATACTCTTTTATTGTCGTAATAAACTTGATTTCCATCTGGATCTTTTAAAGGTTCTATTCCTGTGACTAAGCCTTTTGTTCCTGATAACTTTTTGATTGATGGTTCATCGTGAGTTACTTTAATTCTTATCTTATCCCAAGAGCTTGAATTAGTAGCTATTATAATATCAGGAGCTTTATATAAAGTATGGACTATTCTAGATAATAATATCTTATGAAAAAGCCCTTTAATATCCGATTTCATATCTAGAAAAGAAGATCCCTTATAGAATTTACTCCACTCTGTAGGTCGCCCGTTTTGGTATTCTACGAATTCAAAGTCTATTTGTATATTAAATGACTTAGTAGGAGTATGTAACTTAAAGATCGTGTTGATTTCTTGTCCTAGCTTATCAGGACTAGTTCTATTTTGTCCTATGAATTCAAAGTCTTTTATTTTCTTATTTTCTAATTCTTTAAACAAAAAATAAAGCTTTTTAGAATATTCAACAGGGATAGTAATATCTATATCTCCAGCAGATTTCTTGTATTTTAATATCTCCTTAGGAGAGATATTCTGATCCATAATAAAAGAAGTGCTCCCATTATAAGAATACCCAGATTTGATAGAGTTTATGTCATCCCATAGATATTCGTTATATTTTCTAAAAAAGATTTTGTTAAGTTCTTCAAATAAATTAAAGCACTTCATTCTTATGTCTTTAATGCCTATTTCGCTAAAATATATTTTCTGAGAGCCAATTCCGTTAATAACGACATTTCCACCCTCGTTAATAAAATCAATAAATCTGAAATTATTCATATTTTACCTTACATAAATTCCAAGAGGTTCTTCATAAGTATTCATTAGCTCTTCTGTAAGAGTGTCTATCTCTTGTTGGGCTATATCTCTAATCTGATCTCCGTTAATTCTAGTTCCGTTAATTAAGGTTCCGTCATATTTAGATGTGATATTACCCCATAGTCTTTTCACTTTTGCCGTAGCCATTTTCTTAATCCAAGGATGATTATAGTATATTATCAATTTCCTTAGGTTTCGTATTGAAGACTGAGTTCTAATAACATATAATTTTGACTTATGAAGAGCCTCTAGAATTCTAAGTTCTTTAGTATTTTCATTCCTAGGTGTAATTTACAGCTATATCGAAAATTGCTTTCTAGATTAGAACAACCTTGATAATGCCGCTGTCATATTTGTAACATCTGAATAATCTAAAAACAGATAATAAGCTAAGGGTTTAGATTACTTTGGGCTTATTGTATATCCAGGGATCACGGCTAAAAAGCTAGATAGATTATTTGTTTG
>CYGL01000578.1_pt1 | contig 13586 bp, 16 predicted proteins | sample 485531 | NCBI WGS metagenome assembly CYGL01 (sample SAMEA3497897, study PRJEB9818) | human gut metagenome | reverse complement strand
ACAAAGAACTACCAAACATGCTAAGCGTAACAGCACTAACCAAATTTTTAATTGACACGTGGCGCAATAGCAAATGCCCCTATACAGAATCGCCAGCTTATGCTTGCACAAAGTGTGAATATAACACGTTGTGTAGTAAGATTGACGAATTAGCAAAGGTGGTGAACAGATGAGCATTTATAACGTTTGGCATTTGTTAAGTCGATTTAATAGACTGTATGCAGTATCAACAAGAGATAATATACCTAAACTAATGGAACAGAAAAATATTAACTATTATGGTCGCAAAACAGTTACTTTTATGTGCATAAAGGACGGGGCATTACATTGCTATTACTAATTGTTGGCTTTATCGTATTTGAAGTAATAACGGCGTTTGTTAGCGATAACTTTATATCTTATATCAAATATAATCTTGCGTCTGTATGGGGCGCTATAATTGCTTTATCTACATATTTTATAATTTGGGGGATTTGCCATGGTTAAGCATTGCAGGCTATGCGGTTTACCTTTTGAAGCATTGAAAAGCAATCAATTATATTGCGATTATTGCAGAGACTTTTTACATAATACAGAAAAGAAGCCGCATACAGAGACAAGCATAGAAGAATTAACCGCAAAGCAAAGGCACTGGGCCTAAGCTATGGGCAAATGGTGCAGAGGTATAATCTATAATGTATATTTTGACTATTAAATACAGGGAGCGTGGAAGTTACCCAAATGAGCACGACGAAACTAAACTATTTAGTGCTAAATGTGAAGTATACCGCTATATTAGCGCAATTGATTTGCGCTATTACATTATTAGTTATAGTATCTATATTAAAGTAGAAGAAAACGGGCATACTTTTATTGACAACAGCAAATAAAGAGGTATAATAAAAATGTAGAGGGCACGACAGCAAGCAAACCGCGTGGGTTGCGGAGACTACTCTTTAATTAGAGCCGCACCGCATGAGTTAGTTACTCCCGTTTGAATGTTGCGTGTTCCTCTATTTTGTTTTATAGAAAGGGTGCATAATAGTGGCATGGTTTGACCCAACAGACATATTAAACAAGCAAAGATTATTTAATTTTGTAACAGGCCCAAAGGGCGACGGCAAAACGACAGGTTGCAGAAACTATGGATTGAATCTATTTTTAAAAGATAATACATCCGAATTTTGCGTTATTCGTCGTGCCAAGACAGAAACGCAAAAAGCCTATAAAAAATATTTTGACGATATTAACACAAAGTTTAATTATAATCTTGATATAAAATACCGTTCTAATATGGCAGGAATTGAGACAGATGATGGTTTTAAACCTATTTGTCATTTTTTCAGTTTGTCAACCGATGCAGGGATACAGGGTGTAAATTTACCAAATTTACGCTTTATGATATTTGAAGAAATTTTTCTTGACCCGCGCAAGGGGAAACGCTATTTAAAGAATGAGCCGGAAGAATTTGCCCGGCTTTATGATACGTTGGCCCGTCCATCTGACCCAAATAGAAAACGTGTACCCGTGATATTTATAGGTAACTCTTTTGCAAGTAGCAACCCCTACTATAATTTTTTCCATGTGCAATTAAATAGCAAAGGTGAATTTAAAAATAAAAACATTTACGCATTGCACATTAACGACGCGGAATTTACTGCGCAGGCAAAGTCAACCGAATTCGGCCAAATTATGGCTAATAGTGCATATGCAAAGCACGCATTTGAAAATGATTTTTTACTAGACAATTTTGATTTTGTTGTAAAAGACTTTCCCAAAGGCGATTTAATCTATACGTTTGTTTATGATGGTAAAACATACGGCGTATGGGTAAATTTCAAAAGTGGCGGTTTATTTGTTAGTACAAAATATAATCCTAATTGTCCATGCAGTTACACATTTACAACCGAGAACATGAAGCCTAATCTATTGACTGGTAAAATGTTCTGCCGTGGCTATCATGGCGAATTAACAAAATTTGCATATAACACAGGTTGCCTATTTTATGAAAGTTTAGCAATAAAAGATATGTTTTATGATATTGCTAGAATCTGTAATTTTTAATAAGAATTTTGCAAAATGTATTGACAATCTACCTTATTTATAATATAATATATACAGAGGTTGAGAAAACCTTAAATACAAACGAAAGGAGACATTAACAATGAAATTCAAGAAGGTCTGCACGAAAGTGGAATTTTTGGAGAAACAGGAAGATGGCAACTGGATTGAAAGCGTTGATATTGTGGCCGGGCGTATCCCCAAAAGCAAGTTGCTCGGTTACGGCGTTATTCAGAGCGTAAGCTATCCCAAATGTGACGTTGAAATTCCCGATGCAATCGTGAACCAGTACGCAAACATTACCGAAATTGAACAGTAACGAAAGGAAGAAACAATTATGTTTAATCAGAATCTTGTACCCAAGGAAACGCCCGCCACGATGATGGAAACTAGCATTTTTGGCGGTTGCTATTGCAGTCTCCCGATGAACACCGACGAGGAAAAGAAGAAGATTTTTAACGCAACTAACCGTGCCGATGCTTCTTTGCGTGAGTGCATTAATATGCCTATTGAAATGGTGGGCCTTTACATTGAGCCCGTCGAGTTTGAAGCAAAGGATGAGGACGGCAAGAGCATTGAGGGCAAGACGCAGTTGTCTCCCCGTATGATTATTTTTGACAAGGATGGCAAGAGTTACGGCTGTTGTTCCATGGGTGCATACAATAGTATTAAGCGCATTGTTAGCATGTACGGTTTGCCTAATACGTGGAATAAGCCTATCACCATTGTCCCCGGGCTTGTTACTAGTGGCAAAAATCAGGTTTTGACCATTACTATTGCATAATGTAATATAGATAGAAAGGCGGTAAACTTGTATTGAATGGGTGCAAGTTTACCGCCTTTAATTTATTGGTGGTGAAATTATGGCCCGAAAGTTTAGCAAACAATCTGAAAAAGCATTGTCAATTGCTGTAAACCGTTATAACCAGATGCGAACACGTTATATAAAATCTGGTGGAAAAACAGTAGCGCCGAAAGTTACAGTACAGGAATTAAAAGCACAAAGCGAAAATACTGAACAGCTAAGACAGCAAATTAAACGGTTGAACGATTATAAGAAAATCGCTGATTTTGAAAGTGCAAAAGTTAAGGGTTTTAGAATCGTAACAACAAAAGGTGAACGGCGAACTATTAGCAGACTAGACCGGGCCGCGCGTCAACGTTACAAAAAAGAAATTGCAAAATTGGAAGCACAGAAAACAACCGCAAGCAATCAAGAATTGATAAATAAAATTATTCCCGGTATTGAAGAATTAAAAGCTAAACCAACAAAAATTAGTAATATTCCGAGCCGTGAAATTTTAGGAAAAGTGCAAAGCAGATACGAACGGGAACAGCGTTATTATAAAAAGTATGGCCAAGCGGAAGCGCCTATTTTGCGCCTTGACCATTATTTAGCGGCATTTGTAAAGGTAGGTTGCTTTAATGTTTCAAACGGGCCATTAGTTTATGATGCGTTGGCAAAGTTAACTAATGAAGAATGGGCAAAACTTATTGAAGATAACCCCTCAATATTTGACCTTGACTATTTATATGACGCTGGAATTGGTGCACAAGCAAAAGTTAACGAAATTGCAAACGCATTGCAAATGATTATTTATTCTGATAATTTACCTGATGAGATTTAAACCATGCGTACAAGTAATATATGGTCGTGTGATTTTGAAACGACAACAGACCCGGAGGATTGCCGTGTTTGGGCATGGGTCGCTATAAACATATATGATAATACAAAGCGCCTATACGGAAACAGCATAAGCACCTTTATAGATTTTTTATGGGGTCATAATAGGAAATGCTATTTCCACAACTTAAAGTTTGACGGTACATTTATACTAGACTATTTATTAAAAAATGGGTGGACGTTAAACAAAGAAAAGAAAGAATTACAAATATGCGAATTTAACACGTTAATAAGTGATAAGGGCTTTTATTATACAATGTGTTTATGTTTTGGCCCTAAGTCAAAATGTGAGATAATTGACAGTTTAAAAATATTGCCTTATAGCGTTGATGCAATTGCAAAGGGCTGGAAATTACCAGTACAGAAACTACATATTGATTATAAGGCATACCGTGAGCCGGGCCACGAATTAACAAAGGAAGAAAAAGACTATATTACAAACGATGCGTTAATTGTTGCAATTGCATTAAAGTCTACATTTGACGATGGCTATAAGAAAATAACGGCAGGTAGTAACGCTTTTAATTTTTATGTTGATAAGTGCATGGGCGGCAAGAAAGGTTTTAGAAAAACTTTCCCCGTTCCCGAAAATGATACTTATTTGCGTAAAGCATATAGAGGTGGGTTTACCTATGTTGCCCCGCAATACAAAAATAAATTAGTTGACGCGGGCCGGGTGTATGATGTAAATAGTCTATACCCGTTTGCGTTACATTCGCCGCATGTTTATCCGTATGGCGAACCAATTTATTTTACTGGCGAGTATCAAAAGAACGATAAATACCCTTTATATTTTCAACGCTTTTATTGCGATTTTAAACTAAAACCAGACCATCTACCAACAATACAGATGAAAAATACGGCGGGTTATATTCCGACAGAATACGTTACAGAAAGTCTAAATGACAGTGTACCACTAACGCTAACAAGCGTAGATTTAGCATTATTTTTTGACCAATATGACGTGTACAATTATCGGCCAATAGATGGATATATGTACAAAGCTGGTGAAAAACTATTTGATACATATATAGACTATTTTTATAAACAGAAACAGCAAGCAAAACAAGAGAAGAACTATGCAAGGTATCAGCTAGCAAAGCTAATGCTAAATAGTTTTTATGGCAAGATGGCAACTAACCCAATTTGTGCAAGCCGCTGGCCCACGTTAAAAGACAACAGACTTGCATATTTACCGGGTGATATTGAAAACCGTGAACCCGTATATATTCCCGTCGGTTGTTTCTGTACGGCCTATGCACGTGATGTTACAATCAGAGCTGCACAATCATGTTATGGGCGTTTCATGTATGCAGATACAGATAGCTTGCATGTTTTGGGCGATTATGACGTGCCGGGTCTTGATGTTGATGATTACAGATTAGGCGCTTTTAAACATGAGAACACATTTACACAAGCAAAATATCTAAGACCCAAGCTATACATGGAAGAAATGATAACAGGGCGCGGTGACACGTTCATTTTAAATGACTGGACAGTTACAGGCGCAGGAATGACAAAAAGCGTAAAACAGCAAGTGTCAATTGATACATTTGAATACGGCGCAATATTTGACGGAAAACTAACAACAAAGGTTGTACCGGGCGGCACTGTTCTGGTGGATACAACATTTAAAATTCACGGCTAAATGTATTGACAAATATATTTATATAATGTATAGTAAAGTAAAGAGGTGGTTAAAATGAATATCAAAGTAGCACAGTTAACTTTAATCATGATTGCAATTATTGCAGATTATCTGACAGGCATTATCAAAGCATGTTACAAGCATGAGTACAAAAGCGAGGTAATGCGGCAGGGCCTTTATCATAAACTTGCAGAGATTGCCGCTGTTGCTGTTATGTTTTATTTGCAGTTGGGTTTGCCGATGATTGGTGTTGCGATTGACTTTCCTTTTATTAGTTTTATTACCATGTATATCATTGTAATGGAATTGTCGAGCATTGTTGAAAATATCGGTGAAATTAACCCCGATTTAATCGGCCCTCTATCCGATGTATTTGAAAAGGTAAAGCAAGTAAAGGATGATAGATATGGAAAAAATCATTGATGCTAGCAAATGGCAAGGTAGAATTGATTTTGGAAAAGTTAAGAAAGCTGGATTTACAGGCGTGATGATTCGCGCGGGGTTCGGCAATAAAAACGGTTACTTGTACCCGGACGAATGTTTTGAGCGGTTCTATGCTGATGCTGTAAGCGCTGGCATGCACGTGGGCACTTACTTTTATACGTCTGGTTTGTTCCATCAAGCAGGCCGAGGTGCAAAAGAAGCCGCGTATTTTATGGGACTCATTAAGGGCAAAAAGTTTGACTTGCCTATTGCATGCGATATTGAACTAAGCCCTGACGGATACAGAACCGCAACTAGTCAAAATGCAATTGATTTTTGCAAGTATCTGGAAAATGCCGGATATTATGTAATGATTTACGCAAGTGACATTAGCGGCTTTAAATCGAGACTTGACGTAAACATGTTAAAAGCCTATGATAAATGGGTAGCACGTTACAATAAGCAGGGCCCTCAATATGTAACCGATTGGGGGATTTGGCAATATGGCGGCGGTACTAACTATCTTGCTCCCGTGCATGTTGATGGTGTATATAGTACGGCTTGTGACCAAAACTTTATGCGTCGTGAGTACCCCGACATTATCAAGTGGGCAGGACTGAACGGTTACCCAAAGAGGGCAAACGCAACAAAACTTTATAGTTTTGCGGTTGATAATATTAGTGCAGGGGATAAAGACAAATTTGTTGCGCTTGCGAACGAACTACAAATTAGAAGCGAGGTGAACGAAAAATGACCCGTGAAGAAATGCAAGCAGTATTGACCGAATACGCAGGAGCGGACGCGGAAACGCAAGGACAGCTTGCCGCGCGGTTGCTTGATGAGAACGACGCAATCATTACAGAGAGTAACAATCGAGAAGCGGCCCGGGTTGCCGCCGTGGCAAATGAAAACGCATTGCGTAAGCAGTATGTTGAACGCTTTTTAGGTGCAGCCCCCAGCGGAACAGAACCACCCAAACCGAACGAAACAAACCCGCCCGAACGTGTAAGTTTTGAATCTTTGTTTAAATAAAGGAGTGTTTTATTATGCCTATTAAACCTACTGTATCCCAGCTTGACGCAAATAGCGTTGGTATCCTTAATGCAATTCGTGATAATGCAAGCGCCGAATATTACCAGGCAGTACCCCAGGCCCAGGCAACGACCGACAGTATCCGCGCCGTGGGTGAGCAGATTCTGGCGTTTCAGCCCCGTATGAACGAATTTGTTTCTGCATTGGTCAACCGCATTGCACGCGTGGTTGTTACTAGCAAGCTTTATTCTAACCCGCTGGCGTTTGCGAAAAAGGGTATTTTGGAATACGGCGAAACTATTGAGGAAATTTTCGTTGACATTGCAAAGGCTAATGCATATGACTGGAATAGCACGAATGAAACCGAACAGGCTTTTAAACGTGCAAATCCTGACATTAAATCCGCGTTCCATGCGCTGAATATGCAGACGTATTACAAGGCAACCGTTAGCGAGCAGAATTTGCGGCAGGCTTTTCTTTCGCTGGACGGCGTAACTGACCTTATTGCACGTATTGTAAATAGCTTGTATTCTGGCGCGGCATACGATGAATATATTATGATGAAGTATGTTATTGCGCAGAGCCTTATTCCCGGCAATGTAAAAATGACTACCATTGACGCGGTGGACGATGAAGCAAGCGGCAAGGCGGCTGTTAAAAAGGTTAAGGCCATTACGGGCAAATTGCAGTTTATGAGCAAAGATTATAATATTGCTGGCGTGAATACGTTTATCCCGTCTCCGTCCGATATTTTCGTTGCTATGACTGCTGACTATGAAGCGAGTATTGACGTTGATGTTCTGGCGAGTGCCTTTAACATGGACAAAGTACAGTTTATGGGTCAGCGCGTGCTTGTTGATTCGTTTAGCTTTAATGACGGTGAACTTGCCCGACTCGATGAATTGCTGGCAAAAGATCCCACGTATACGCGGCCTAACAGCGGTGACTTAACCGCCCTTAATACCGTTGGTATTGTAGTTATGAGCCGTGATTGGTTCCAGGTGTACGACGTACTGAACCAGTTTACCGAACAGTACAACGCTTCATTGCTTTACTGGAATGAATTTAACCACGTTTGGCGCATTTATTCCGCGTCCCCGTTTGCCCCTATTGTTGGCTTTACGACTACGACCCCGACTATTACCGCCGTTACTGTAAACGCACCGTCTACCGCAAAAGCGCAGGATAGAGTAGTTGCGGTTGCAACCGTTAGCGGTACGGATTTTGCAAACAAGGGTGTTAAATTCTCTATTGCACCTACTACGAATGTCACGATTGATGAAAACACCGGCTTTATTGCGTTTGGTGCAAATGCAAGTGGTAAATATACCGTCACGGCAACTAGCGTATTTGACCCCACTAAAAAGGGCACGGTCGATATTACCGTATCTTAATATCTGGCCCGGGCAACCGGGCCTTTATGAGAATAAAAGATTCATGCGGGTGCAATTCCCGCAATTCTCTATATTTATAATGAGGTGGAAATAATGACGCCAAACACAAGTCTTTATATTTGTCGTGGTATTCCGTGGAATAGTGATTATACACACGTTAGATTATTTGAAAATGCGGGCGCGGCTAACACTTATATTTTGAGTAAAGCCGCCTACACAAAAACACAGTACAGTTATATTAGTCCTTCAAAACAAATTCGCGTTGATGGCATGGCTGACCAATACCGCGATTGTAACTATATCGCGTGGAAAAATACGGGTTATTCCAATAAGTGGTTTTATGCTTTTATTACTGATGTAACCTATTTAGCAGATAACACATGTTTGATTAGTTTTGACTACGATATTTTTCAAACGTGGTTTTATGATACTACTGTTAATGCGTCATATGTTGAGCGGGAACATGTAACCGATGATGCAATTGGTGCTAACACTGTACCAGAAAACGTGGTAATGGGTGACCCCGTAAACGTGGCAAGCAGTAACAATTATATTCCTCATAAGTGGTACATGTACGCGACGCAAGTATTCGATGAAATAACGCAAGCAGGGTTTTCGCCAATTGCGCCGGGTGCAACAGATAATGAAGTTAGCGGTTATTATAAAATTCCGCTTACCAGCAGAGCGCAAGCAAGCAGATTAGTTGACCTATATACACGTAAAGGCAAACTAGAAAGTTTAATTTCTATGTTTGCCCTTACTGACGCGAGTAGCGCAAGCAGTAGCGCAAATTATACGATTGCCCGACCGACAGCGTTTGACGGTTACACACCTAAAAATAATAAACTATTATGTTACCCGTATAATTATAGTACACTTGTTTTAGCAGGTAGCGAAACGCCGTACCGCTATGAATGGTTTACCGATGGCGTAGCAACGTTTGCGCTTAAAAAGCCTAAATACGCTGGTGGTAGTAGTTATGTTTTCCCGGTTGGGTATCAGAAAGAAAGTAGCACTACAAACGCGTTTGCGCTTGAAAATTCTGTACCTACTGGCGCTTACCCGACAGCAAGTTTTGGAGCGAACGCGTTTCAGAATTATCTTGTACAGTATGGCCCGCAATTGGCGTTTGGCCTAATTGGGCAGGTCGTAAACATTGGTGCAGGCGTTACAACAGGCAATGCACAACAGGCCGTTTCCGCTGGCGTTGCAATTGGGCAAGATATTATGGATTTGCGTACACGTTCTTTAAATTCTCAAACGGTAGCAGGTACACAAAGCGTAGCGCAACTTGCCTATGATACACAGTTAATTATTAGAATCGTTTCTAAACAGATTTTACCCGAGTATGCAAGAATCATTGACGAATATTTTACCGCGTTTGGCTATAAAGTTTGCAGAATCAAAGCCCCAAATATTACCGGGCGGCCGTCGTGGAATTATGTAAAAACCATTGGAGCGCAGGTTAGCGGCAATATTCCCGAATATGCAGAAACGGCATTAAAAGCAATGCTAAATAATGGTGTTACATTCTGGCATACAAACGACGTTGGTAATTATAGTTTAAACAACAGTTTTTAAAAGAGGTGTTAAAAATGCAAAAACCGCCGTGGATTGAAAACGCTAAATATTTTACTAGCGTTACTTATAGCACATGGTTTAACCGTTTGTACAATATCGCAATTAGTCGTTTTGAGTGGCTGAATTTGCCCGAGACTTGCAACGAAAAATTTATTGAACAGGTCTTATTCTTTAATGGGTTTATGGTGGGTTATAAAGATACCGCGCTTGACCGTTTCTTAATTATGCCATGTACTAATAATAGCGTGTTGGATATTTTCGGATACCCGGCTAAAGTAAACGCATATGGCTATAACGGTTACATGGCCCAGAACCTAACCCCGTATACCATTACATTAGGGCAGGAACAGACAAACGCGGACGCGGCTTTACTTTACGCAAATTACAGCCGTTGCCCGGATTTGCCCGCCGTTCTGTACTTTGCCCGAAAACTAACGAAAATTGACCGGACAATTGATGTTAATATCAATGTGCAGAAAACGCCGTATATTATTAGTTGCGGTGAAAACCAGCGGTTGACCGTGGCTAATATGTTTAAACAGGTAGATAATTTTGAACCCGCTATTATTACAACTAAATTTTACGGGTTGAACGGTGAGAAACCTATCAATGTTATGGATTTGAAACCGCCGTTTGTTGCTGATAAAATGCAGACGTTGAAACGGCAGGTATATCAAGAAGCATTAACTTATTTAGGTATTGAAGCAAACACCAGTGAAAAAGCAGAGCGGCAAGTTACCGAAGAACTTACCGCGAACATGGGCGAAACTGAAAGCATGAGACAATCCCCGCTTGCAAGCCGCAAGCAGTTTTGCAAAGAATTTAATAAAATCTATAATACCAATATTGATGTAAAATTCCGTAGCGATTTGCAACTTTCGCAAATTATGGAGAATGGGGGTTTAACGGATGGCGAACTTTACAACGACAGTAAGGACGATTTGCGAGACAATGACGGGGAAAACGACCCCAATTAGTACAGTAATTGCCGAAGCCGCGCCAAAATTTTTTAATTTTAATTTCCCGTTTTATGACGAAAGCAAAAGAACTGAATTTGAAGAATCTTTCTTGCGGCATTTTTACATGCGGGAAATTGGCCTTGAAACAGTAGATTATTTTATGTTGCGGTTAGAGGATAAACTGAATACCATTATGCCGTACTATAATAAACTATTGCTTGTTAACGCAAAAGATTATGACCCGTTTTATAATGAAGTTATTGACGAAAGTATAACTAGAGAAAGAACGGGGACAAGTAACGGCACTGACACAACAGAAAGTAAGAACAGTAGCACTACTAAGGGAACGACCGCAAGCACAACAGTAAGTAGTGCAGATGATAATAACCAGCAGAGCGACTTACCACAAGGTAGCTTGACTAATTTTAACGATAATAGTTATATGTCAAGTGCTGGTAAGGGTCACACCGAAAGCAACAGCACTGTAAACGGCACAGACGAAACCACGGGAAGTAATACCGGGAATAGTACCTTAACACGTAGTGAAACTAATAGCGGTAACGAAACTGAAAAACGCACCGCAAATAATACCCGTGGCAATAAGTCTGAAATGCTAAGAATGTACTATGAAGCCCAGCGCAATATTTTAGAAAATATCTATGATAATTGTGAAGATTTATTTATGGGAATTTGGTGTTAATTATGGCAAAAGAATAAAAGTTACTTTTGATGATGGCGGAGTGTATGAGGGTTTTGCAAACACTTATACGCTAAATAATTCAATTACTTATTATTTTTCGTTCGACCGTGATTATAGAGTACAAATAACTAACAGTGCAATAACATTGCAGGAATACAGGAACGCGGGCGCGTGGTATCCTATCGACATTATTACCGGGTTTGCTGTAACTGAAATTAGCGGCGGTGGTAGTGGCGATGTAACGAAAGAATGGGTGCAAAATAATTTCGTGCTCAAATCTGGCGATACAATGACAGGTGCGCTAAAATTTGATTTTGGTAACGGTGTTGTATTTAGGATTGAGCCCGGCTCTATCACCAGCAGAGCGCAAGTAACGCTCAATGGCGGTATTATTTTGGAAAACGATAATAAACAGCGCACTTTCTCTATCATTTCCACAGATACAGCCACCTCTATAAGTTTGTATAAAATTGGTAATTATAACAGTACAATTTGGCTTAGAGGATATGAATATGGCAGTAGCGGTAATTACCGCGCAATTGCCTATAATTCTATTATTAACAACGATACTAACAACGCGTGGTTAATGAGTGGGAAATTCCAAACCAATAATGACTGGTTCTTTAAGGGAAACGGCTATATCGACGCTAACTTTTACGCACGTTTAACAGCACAAAGTGACTTAATCGGTGTTGTTCTTAATGGTAACGGCATGCAACTATACAGCGATAAAAATGTTACAATTCACAAATACGAAAGAGGTGCAAGCAATCAATATTATACAAGTTATAAATCAGATGGCAGAAACACTGTTTCTACTGTTGGTGGACACGACCCGAGATATAGAATTGAGGGTTATAATAATTTTGTTAATTCCATTGAATGTTACGACAAAATAACCGTTAAGACAGAGGGCGAAAATACTGCAAGGTTGATTCTTTCTAAGGGCTTTATAAATACTTATAGTTCAACTAACCATCGCAAAGTATTTATTGGTACAAATATTGCTATCTATGATGACAATAACAAGGCACAATATCAACTTTCTACAAATCGTTTTGATGCTTATAACGGTAACGCCGTTATTTGTCATAGCGGCAACGATGGCGGAACTACTGACGCACAAATTGCTTATAAATATAGCGGTCTAGAAACATACAACTATACTAACAATACTATGTATATTAAAAATGCAAGCGGTTCAATTACAATTGAATCTGACATGGGCAATCTTGCAACAGCTATAAGAATTTATACACCGGGTGCGCATTATTCGTTCACAGAAAGCGCGGGCACTGTTACTGGTACAGGCCTTTATACAACTTGCTATGATACTTATTATTCTGAAAGTATGCTAAATGCACTAAACACTTGTTTGGGACATATATTTGATGAATTAGGTAAAAAGTGGTATGTACAATTTAGCGGAACAGATTATAGTACAGGTGGCGGCAAGACCCGTGGCGGTGGTGTTGGCAGAAGATAAGAGGTGAAATAAATGTTTATCCAAAATATAGCAGATTATTTACGCAATCTAAAAGAAAAGGATATTAAACCGGATATTTTTAGCGTGTTTGATTTTCCGGGCGAAAACTATGTTGCAAATCGTTGCCCGGAAAATGTGGAATCTGAAAAATTGACGATTCTTGAAATTTTACGCTCTATTGGGTGGCGGTTAGCAAATTTGTTCGGTTATGTAAAAATCAATACTACCACTGAAACCATTGACGATACCGAAGCGGACGTTAATGTAAGCGGTGATGTTGATAATTTGAATTTTGATTTTAAAATTCCCCGTATTGGTAAACAGGGTGAGCCTGGCCCAGCAGGCCCGGCAGGTGAGCGAGGGCCAGCGGGTGACCCCGGCCCAGCTGGCCCGGCAGGTGAGCGAGGGCCAGCTGGTGAGCCCGGCCCGGCAGGCCCAGCAGGTGAGCGAGGGCCAGCGGGTGACCCCGGCCCGGCAGGCCCAGCAGGTGAGCGAGGGCCAGCAGGCGAACGCGGCCCGGCGGGCCCAGCAGGCCCTAAAGGTGATGCAGGTGTTTCCGTTTCAGTTGGTACTACATCAACTGGTGAACCCGGCTCTAATGCAATGGTTACTAACACAGGTACTACAAGTGACCCGATT
>CYGL01000577.1_pt1 | contig 13619 bp, 36 predicted proteins | sample 485531 | NCBI WGS metagenome assembly CYGL01 (sample SAMEA3497897, study PRJEB9818) | human gut metagenome | reverse complement strand
CCAATATCATAATCTTGATTAGGGTTATCTGTAACAATTGTTTTATTCTGTTTTTTTCTAGTGCTTCTTTTGGAAGTGAAGTGTCTTGATTATTAATTTTATCTACAACTTCATTTGTTGCACTTTCTAAATTTTCAGATTTTATTGTTGTAGTTGCTACAGGTTCAATTTTACCTTGCTCAATTTCATCTATTGAACGTTATTCATTTATGCAAGGACATCAATTATTCTTTGACAGATTAGAAGCAAGAGAACGCTCTCAAGCTCCTTGCGAAGATTATGTCTACTTTAACGCAAATGATAACTAATATCACAAATTTTATCAAAACGCACAAAAAGGCAGTCGTTATATCGGCTGTCTTAGCGTTTATTTTAATAGTCTTAATGTATTTGTATCTACAAAATAAAAAAGCTGTCAGTGAGCCTGTAAACGCTGTTAAAATCGAAAGTGCCAATATTAAAGACAATGATACACTACAAAAAGACTTAGACGTAAACAAACAAGAAGAAAACGACATAATTTACAAAATAGATGAAATTGAGCAAGGTAAAATTGAACCTGTAGCAACTACAACAATAAAATCTGAAAATTTAGAAAGTGCAACAAATGAAGTTGTAGATAAAATTAATAATCAAGACACTTCACTTCCAAAAGAAGCACTAGAAAAAACAGATAAAACAATTGTTACAGATAACCCTAATCAAGATTATGATATTGGAGTTTATAAAATAGACTTAGAAAAAGATTATAAGCTTAAAGTTGGGCAAACAATTTATAAAAATGAAATAAATTGGGCTGTTGGATATGAGCATAAAAAATTAGAAGTAATAATACATGGTCAAGACAAAGTAAATGGTGTTACTGCTATGTATACTGTTAAGGAGTGGTAAAAATGGAAAACCAAAACGAAATGAAAGAAACGTTAGAAAAATTAGGCACTGTTATAGCTATGGGTATAAATCTATATAAAAAAATAATAATGGGGCTTATGGTTATTATTGTTACTCTTATTCTTACTGTTGGCGGAGTTGTTTGCGGTTTTGTATATTACTTATCTCAATATAATATAGAAACAAGTGCTATAGGTAGTATGGGTGATGGTAATAATGTCGTGAGTGGCGGTAATCAAATGAATGCAGACAATATAACAAATAATAACGGTAAAACTGAATAATGCCCAGATATACAACTAATGGCAGTGTAATATTTGTTAGAATGGTTAGGAAAGACGGAAAGGCAAAAGGTGTAATGCGTAGAAAACAAAATAACAGCTACGCTACATCTTCATTGTCTTTAAGTCATAATCAAAATTCAGATTGCACGCTAGAGCCTACAAATAATAATGCATTAGATTTAAAGTAGGTGTTAATCATACTTAAACACAGAAAGCAAGCAAAAGAATATATAGAAAACACAAACAAAACTAATCTAATATACGTCATAGAAGAATTGAATTTAGACGAGGATAAGAGAAAAGTGCTAGACTTAAAATTTATAAAAGGTTTAAAGAATTATCAGGTAGCTATGGAAACTAACCGCTCACTAGAGAATGTTAATAATATAGTTGGCAGGGCTTATGATAAAGTCTTTAGACTAATAAAGAAAGGTATATTTAAATGATATATAGAGCAAAAGGAAAAGACGATAAATTTAAATACGGATATAAACTAATAGTGCCTAAAAAACCATTCACTAGTCCTCCTGTGGGCAGTGAACCACAAGAGCCTACACTCATTAATTATATCATTCCGTCTGATACAGAAGAATATAGAGATGTAGACGATTATTCAACTCTAGCAGTAGAAGTAGTCGAACCATTCCAGATGAATATAGGAACAGCAGGCAAAAACAAAGTTGAACTTTACGAAGGCGATATCATAACAGCAACGATTTATCCATTCGAAAATTTTAATGGCTTGATTGTATGGAATGATAGCAAGAAAAGTTATATGTGTGAATATCGTAAAAAGCCTACATATATGGGCAAATCAATATTTAACGGTATGCAAATACAACTAGAGTATCTAGCAAATGCTAATATAGATGTTATAGGAAATAATATTGACAATACTGATTTATTATGATATTATATAAGTGTAGATTTCATATAATACCTTCCTGTACTGGCGGTCAGATTAATTTCTGACTGCTATTTTTTATAAAAAGTGTTGACAATATATAAATTATATGTTATACTATATTCATAGTTATAGATTACTATTATTGCCATAATAAAATATCCTACCATTAAGGCAGTCTGAAAAGGCTGTCTTTTTTAATAATATACTACTAATATTTTTATTATAATAATTAGAAAAACTATTGACAATAACTAAACATTATGCTACAATATAATTATTCTAAGCTTTAAATTTCTTTTTCATAACATTCCTTTCTTAAATTATTTTTTAGCGGTTGGCTTCGGCTGACCGCTTTTTAATTTGTTTTATAGGTGTCGCCAATTTTGGATACACCCTATAAATATATATTGATTAATGTTTAATTATATGGTATAATAATATATAAAAATTTTAATAAGAGAGGTTTACAAAATGGATAAACAAATAAAAAGTTTAGAAAAAGATTTAAAATTGGTTGATGTAGTTAATAATGAAATCGTGGTATCAAGCAGACAAGTTGCTGAACACTTTGGAAAAGAACACCGTCATGTGCTTGATAGTATTCGTGATATTTTGGCTGCCGAAATTTCGGCTGCGAAATTTTACCATGAAACCACATTTGAAAATCGTGGTAAACAGTATCCAATGTATCTAATGGATAGGGACGGATTTTCACTCTTGGTAATGGGATTTAGTGGCAAAGAAGCTTTAAAGTGGAAAATAAAATATATTGAAGCTTTTAACTCTATGGAACAACGACTCAAGTTAATTGAACAACAAGAGTTAGGGCGATTAATGGAACGCATAAGAAGTAAAGAAGCTCGCAAGACTCTAACAGACGAAATAAAAGAAACTGTTCCTGAAAGTCCACATAAAAAGTTTATCTATAAACACTATACAGATTTAGCCTATAAAGTAGCGTTTGGTATGAACACAAAACAATTAAGAGAAAAATTAGGACTAAGCAAAACGGATAATATAAGAGACCACTTAAGCAAAGATGAATTAAACAAGGTAATAGCTATTGAAAGCGTAATACGTGGATACCTAAAACTAGGTAAAGATTATGATAACATTAAAAATTTAACATCAAACTTATTACCTCAATAAAAATAAGGGTGCTAGTTTAATTACTAGTACCCTTTTAGTTTGCTTATCATTATTCCCAAGTGGGAAATATGTTATATTATTTTGTTCTGCCTGCTAATGCTGATATATACAACGCCCATTCTTCACTTACTGTATTAGGCATTATATAAAATTTCTTAGGTTCGTTTATTTCTCCTAGAAAGTTGCTATTTATATCATAGACAAAACCTTCATAGAATGTACATGTAGAGTTTTTAAAATCAAAGAACGCTCTAATCAATTCAATTCTATTTTCATTCGGTAATTTAGCCAATAAGAAACATTCTATTATATCATACTCTTTATTATAATTTATTCTGTATTTGTCGACGTATGTCGTTTGCTCGTCTGTAGATGTTAGCCAATACCACCTATTTTCATCAAACTGTTCAGCACTACACACAGATAACATCATAGTAAAAAATAAAGATGTTATTATCAAGATTTTTCGCATTTAAGTACCTCTTTCCTAAATAAATCATAGTCAAATTCAAAATATTTTAAAACACTCTCTTTCTTGTCAAAAATGAAGAATTTAGTTTTATTTGTACTATCATTGTATAATGCAACTATTCTGTAATCTTCATCTTCAACTTCATTTATATAACGATATCCATTTTTATAATCTTCTTCCAAAAATTTTTCTAATTCCATTTTAATTACTCCTTGTATTTATATTCTAATTTTAATTCTTTGCAGATATCATAAGCCTTGTAAAGCTCATCTAAAGAAAGCCAGCTAAAGTGGCAATCTTCTATGCTTATGCCTAATCTATCTGCTAACTTTTTATACAACTCTTTTCTTAATATTCTGTTACCACCTCGTTTCTTCCAAATCTTGTCGAATACTTCATGGCATTTCTTACGCATTTCACGTGTCGGCTTATCTGCTAACACTCCTAATGCACGTCTAAAATTATTCTTGTGAGTGCTAACACTTGCATGGCATTTAGTACATACATAGCAATAACCACTGCCATATCTATTACCATTTAATTTTTGTGTAGTGGTCAACATTACATAACCACCACAGATAGGGCATTTTTGGGGATAATAATTAATTGTCATTTTTTCACTCCTTAAACCATTATATTGCATATAATATGATTATTTATCATTCTGTCTATCAATAAATCAAGTTTTTCAAAAGAATTTAAATAAAATACTTTGTTGTCATCTTGAGAAACAGTCATTAAGTTATTTTCTACATTTATTTTAAGGTTACCTATTTTCTTGCGGTAGCCTTTTTTAGTTCTCTTGAAGCCTAATTCTTCAAGCTGTTCAGTTTTATGAACGATATACTTTTTATTCAATACTTGATACCTCCAATAAATAGATATAATAATTATCATATTTATAATAACTAAATTTCATATCTATTATTGATATACCTTTACTATCTAGCGATATATTTATTTCTTTGTTTCCTTTATAAACATATCCTAAATAATAACCACACTCTTTAGCTATATTTTCTACTCTATTTAAGAACTCAATATAGCTATGTGCTTTATAAATTTTCCCTGATGTAAAGTTTTCTTTTATAATGCTGTTCATTACATTACCTCTTTTACTCATATTCTATATTTACTACACTTCTACTATTCATTTTCATTTTAAATGTTTTATCTTGCACTTTCAACACAATTTTTTTATCATCTATAACGCAAGAAATTATATTATCTATACTTATATTCATTTTTTTGTAATTGTACATAGAAATACTTTCTGGTATTTCTTCTCTAATAATCATTTTTCACCTCATTAAGTTGTTTTAATATGTCATAGAAGCTTTCTTCTGCTTCTTTATTGTCGTAAAACTCAAACCATTTGTGTTCTCCATCTTTATAATAAAAATGAAGTTCGTCGTTCTTGAGTTTAACTTCTTTTATTTCTTTTTTTCTCATGGCAACTTTAATATTATCCTTATCTAACAAGCAAAACATTATTTCACCTCTAATTCAGTATTTCTCATTAACTCAATCTGTTTATCTTTAAAATATTTGATTGAGTGTTCCAATAAAGCATAAACCAATAACCCTTTTGACACTCTGCATTTATCAGCAGTATCTTTAAGCCATTTATTCATAGTTTCATTTGTTCTAAACGAAACTACAATATCTTTTGCTTCTATCATTTTTTTGCCCCCAATTCACTACAAAGGTATTCAAGCAATTCGCTTACATTTTCTTTACATGATGTTATTGATGTGTATTCGTTGTTGTTTTTAAAATATATTTCAATCTTTTCATCTTCTTTGTAAATATGACTTATATCATCAGAATTTAAAATAACCACAGTATCTTTTGTATCTATTCTAATAAACACTATTCCACCTCGTTTAATTTATTTAATATTTCACAAAAAAATTCTTTCTGCTTCTTTTCCAGATATAGCAGTATATTCTGTATTGGAATTGTTGTCAAATAAAACTACAACTTTTTTATCATCTAATGAAACTCTTGTAACCTTTTCCTTGCAAAAAGCAGTTATTGAATTTTTGCCTTCTTTATTAATACCTTCTAACTTAATAAACATTATATCACCTATCCTTCTTTCATTTTTAACACCTCTATTAAATCATTAAAATCTTTTTGTGCTTCTTCTTTAGAGCTGTAATCAAGTCTTATTTGCTCTTTATTTTTAAAGCATATCAAAATCATTAATTTTTCAAGAAATACAAACTCAATATTTTTATTATAAAATGCAATTTTACCATTTTTACCATTAAATACATTAATCTTTTTACTGTTAAACAAATTAATCATTTTAAAACCTCTCATTTATATTTTGGTTGCTACCCAATAACAAGCTATAATTTTCTATTCAGCAGTTTAATCAAACCCACTGCCAAGCGTTCGTTTTAACTATAATCTTATTATAACACATTATTTACATTTTGTAAACTATTTTCTACATATTATTTGTAATTTATTTGTACACTTCAATACTTAATATACCTGCTATAATATAGGTATCGAAAGGCGGTAAGGCAAAATGATTAATTCTAACAATAACCCTTATTCTTTACCTTCACAATACATTATAGAAAATGACGATATACTTAATATAGACTTTTACGGAAACAAAAATAAAGTTGGTGTTACTACAAAAAAATATGAAGAACTTAGCAACATTTGCGATAAATATTATAATAAATTAGTTGAACTAGGTGCAATAACACCACCTAAAACGCAAGAACAGATTATACAAGAACAAACACAGTTAATGCACGAAATGATTAATCAAATGGCACAAATGAAGCAAGAAATAGAGGTATTAAAAAATGCTAAATCCACAAATGTTATCACAGATAATGGGGCTAAATCCACAACAAGCGAGCAAACTCCAACAAGTGTGGGGACAAGCAAGCCAAATGGCACAAAACGTTAATACACAACAAGACGCTATAAACGTTTTACAAAATGCAGGTATAAATTCAGACGCACTAGGTAAAATTAGAGGATTGCTCACAAATCCTATGGCTAGAATTGTAGCAGGTGCGTTAGGTTTAAATTTAAATAATATAGCTGTTGGTATAGATACTTTAGCAGGCAGTAATAAAAATACTAATGCTATTTCATATGCTAACACTAACAATGCAAATAACTTTGATAAATTTAAACAAGGTTTATCACAGTTAAAATAAATATAGGAGGTTTTCACAAATGGGTGAAAATGCAACAAACACAGGAATGACTGGTTGGGGATTAATTATATTCCTTATCCTATTATTCTGGATGTTCACTGGTAATGGTTTTGGCGGTTTCTTCGGTAATCGCAATTGCGGTTGTCATGGTGTTTCTAGTTGTGAAATCGAAAAACAAGAAATTATTGACTCTGCACGTACTCAATACCTTGTTGAACAAACTGCACGACAAACACAGGACATGACAAACGCTGGTTTAGCTGTTATTGGTAATAAAATCGACTTCTACGAATACCAAAACTTACGCGACCAGTTAGCAGAAGCTAAAAACAAAAACTTAGCTTTAGAAAATCGTATCTATAGTGATAATAAATTTAACGCTATTGAACGTCAAAATGAAGGTATGTACACAAGTCTTAAACAGGAAATCGCTTCCTTAGGTTGCGAACTTCCTAAACGTCCTGCATACTATGCACAGGGCTATTTAAACTGTGGATACCCAATTCCTCCTGCTTCCGCATACACAACTTCTACATCTTGCGGTTGCTAAACGCTCCGTCAATAGACGTGATTTTATAGGCGGTGTAAAAACCGCCTTTTTTATTTACAAGAAAGAGGTTTTATAAAATGAGTTGTATTAATAATTGTCAAGTATGTTCCAACTTAGTAGCTTCCACAGGTGTTGCTGTCAGTGGTTCTACGCTTCAAATTACTATTCCAACAATGAGTATTAATGATAGCCAAAAAATCTGCTTATTAGTTGCTCAAACAATTCCTAGTGGCGCAGGTGTTCTACCAGTAGAAATTATTAATGGTTCTAACACTATAACATTACTAAACAAATGTTGCAAGCCTGTTTATGCAGACCAAATTAGAAGCAGACGTATTTATGTATTATGTGCTAATACTGCTACACCTTCCGCAACTGTTAAATCTAATAACCTTTGCCCAACTGCTTTCGTGGCTCCACAATTAACAGGAACAGCAATAGCATAACGAGGTATTAAACTATGAATAATAACGCTACAAGTTTTATCTTAGGTATTGTGGCAGGTTATTTAGTATTTACGGAAACAGGTAAAAAGATAGTAAGTAATGTAGCTAATACTGCTGTATCTAGTGCAATGCCTATTTCTACAAATGTGGTAAATGCTTTAACTAGTGCAGTAAATGGTGTTGCTACTCCTGCACCAACTAAGGAGGAAACTAAGAAATGATAAGTACTAATGGTTGGACAGATGAACTATTATTCAAGACTGTGCTTAATCACCAAATGAAAGGTATCATCTTTCACAATGACATGATGGCACTATATGAATTTTGTTCACTGCATAAGTATTCCCATAAACACAAAGTAAGAACAAAAGAGGAAATGGGAAACTTCATAAAAACACAACGCTATTACATCAATAACTATGGTAAAATGCCAAAAATTGACGGCAGTTCCAACACTTCTGTAATACCTTCCCAGGCTTATTCAGCTAACACAAAAGAAATAACCTATGATTATAGATGTAAAATGCTAAAAGAAAGCTTAAATAAATGGCTAGAATGGGAAAAAGAAACAATGGAATTATATCTTGCTTGCTGTAGTTATGCTTTAACTAAACAGAAAAAAGATTATGTTTTATGGAAAAAGTTACTCAAAGAAACTTCCGAAGAACACGATTGTATCTTAGAAGAAATTAGAAAATTACAAATGATTAGTTATGATGTAAAAGCATTATAAAAATTAAGGGCTGGCACTAATTAAAGTGTCAACCCTTTTTTATTACTTCTTATTTTAGAATGATTTTAAAATTTCTCCAACTCTCTTATGAGCTTCAGCTAAAGACGCAAAAGCACCTACTATCATTTTATCTTTCTGTTTTTCACTTAATACTAATGTGCAATACTTAGTTTTGTGCTGTCTAGGCATTTTGGCTATCGTCAAATCTTTTCTATCGTAATCTTTACTACTAAAACCAACTACACCCCAATTATTATAATCATCATAATAAACAGTAGAAATTATAGGCTCTTTATCTTTTGATTTAATCTTAACTGTATCACCTACTAAAAGCCTTTCGCCGAAATCATCTTTCCATTCTGTTTTTTCTCCTATTAATCCCACTTTACAAAAAACATAATGTGGTAAAAGTACACTACCGCATACATAAGGTTTAAAAGGTATATATTCTCTATACATTTTGTTTTTTCCTTTCTTCTCTTATTCTCTTTTCTTCTTCAAAGAATGTTTTTAATGTATCAGAAATTCTTTTCAAAGACTCAAAGCGTTGCTCTCTTGTATATTTTTCCCCGTCAGGAGCAATAATAAAAGCTGTCGAAACAAAAACAAGAAACAAAGAAATAAATACGCAAGAAAAAAATACAAAAATTTTAGCAATGATACGCAATATAAAATTAATTATTTTACTCATCTAAAAAACCTCATTAAAACGGAATTTCTTCATTTTGCTCTGTACCAAACGTATTATATCTCTGTGTTACTTGTTGCATTGGTGTTTGCTGTTCATTTTGTTTTTACTTTCTAAAAACTCAACATTAGAAGCTATAATTTCTGTAACAGTTCTTTTACTTCCGCTATTATCTTCATAACTTCTAGTAGTCAACTGCCCTTCAATCAAAACCTTACTTCCTTTAGTTAAATAGTTTCCGCAAAGTTCAGCAGTTTTGTTCCACGCAACTATATTAAAGAAATAAACATCTTCTTTTTTAAATCCGTTAACTGCCATACTAAACAACGCAACGCATTTTCCGTTTTGCGTATATTTAACATCAACATCTTTCGTCAATCTACCTGTTAAGATTACTTTATTCATTATTTACATCTTCCTTTCTTTTCTCATTAATATACATATCATAAGCCATATCATCAGCTTGTTTTGCTGTTTTACACATAGCAAATATAATAAAATAAGCTATGCAAAACATAAAAGCAATAACAGCTACTAACATATTATCACCCCACCATTAACAAACCTGCACCAATAACTACAAAACATCCACATAACTTGCTACAAAATAATAGCAAATCTTTTTCGTTTTCTAACTGTTCCTGCTCATATCTTGTTGGCATTCTTCTAATAATATCTTTATTCATTTTAACACCTCCTTAATTATAATCTTCTATTTCACATTCTTTTATTATACCACATTCTATAAGTTTTAGCAATATACTAGGCAAATAATAACATGTATAAGTTTTAGTATAATAAATCAAATCTTGATAAATATATACATCTGGACTCAATTCAAGAAATTCTAATATATATTTATCTTCTTGTTTTCTTATTGCTATATAGGTATTAGTGTCATATTCATAAGCTATAGCACTAAAAGCTTTTTCTCCAACTTCATTATATAAAGTTATATTCTTAAATCCAAAATCATCTATCAATCTATTAATATATTTTTCATCTATCATTAAGGCTTTCATTTAATCTTTCCTCCTCCAACTTTTCAATAAGTCTAAATAGTAAAGCCATTGTCTGAAAGGCTTCGTTCTCAATTTTATAAACTCCGCCTAACTCTGGCTTAGTTATATATTTACTAGGTAAGCACGTTTCATTTAAAGCTTGAGCTGTTTCACCTAGTTCCTCTAAAGCAAGCCCTAAGAATTGATGTGGGGTGAGTTCTTTTTCCTTACCCCATTGTCTTTCTTGTCTTTCAACTTCAACAAGTATTCTATTTAATATAGCTTTCCTGTTTCCTTCTCTTGTAATATATATCATGTTATCACCATCTATTTTTAAAATAATTGTTTTTCTTCTTTCCTTTGTTAAATGCCTTGTCTATGTCTTGCTTGTCAACAAATTTTGGACACCATCTATCACGTTGATAAATACAAACATTATTATTTTCAAGAAGAAGCTCAAGCTCTAAATCACCCATTGATGTATATTCTTTTGCTTCTTTCCAACTTAAATATCTTTTTTCCATTTTCATTTCTCCTTCACTAAATCCATGTATTCGTCTACATCTTCACCATAGAACAGTAATAGATGTTCTATATTATCGTATCTGAATACTAGATTATCAATATATATCATATCTACTGTTTTATTGAAATAGTCAATAAAATCCGTCAAGAACCTGCTGATATTTGATATTGGTATTTCAATAAACATAATTTTATTTTTTCTAGTTATCTTATACTTAGATAACTTTTTATATATTTCTTTATTCATTTAATATACCTCGTAGAAGTCTACATCTGGATATTTCTTCAAAAACATCTTTTTCTTTATTCTGTAAACCTCATCTTGAAATTTTTTGCTTGACTTTACGTCAATAACTATTTCCTTACCACTTTTAAACACCACTTTAAAATCAGCAGTATAAGTAGTATCTCTTAGTTTTCCACATATTTGATTATGTTCAAAACCGCTTGATTTAGCTTCTAAAGGATTTTCTTTTGCTTCATGTCTAAACCCTTCAATTAATAAAAAACGTGGCTGTAATTCTATTTCTTTTATATCGCCAGCATTTTTTAATGCTAAAAGATATTTATAGTATTTACATTCCTTTTTGCTGTCAAATTTAATTCCATTGAATATAACTTTTTTACTTCTTACTTTTGTCAATTATTTTCCTCCTAAACAATAAGCATACTAGTTCTCCCAACTATTCTAGGTTCATTTGCGTCCATTCCTTTTCTTCCTAGATAAGAAGCCATAAATTTAATCTTATTCATATCAGGATACCATTTCTTGACTTCCCCATAAGATAACCCTGTTTCTTTGGATATCTTATTTATTTCATTTAAAAGTTCGTTTCCATTTATTTTTTCAATCTTAACTTTTCTTCTTTCTTTCTTCTTTTCCTTTCTCTTTCTTTTCTGTATCTTTCAACAGCCCTATCTTTATTTTTTTCATTCTTCTTTCATTAGCTTCTATTTTACATTTGTCAGAGCAATAATGAAGATAATGTCTATTAGGTTCAAATAATTTTCCACAGATACCGCATACCTCTATTCTAGGTATTTTGTTTCTTTTGTTAGCGTTTTTAACTCTGCATTCTTCCGAGCAAAATTTCTGGAATGGTCTATTTTTAATAAAAACCTTTCCACATTCTTGGCAAGTTTCTTTTTCTTTTGGTCTACTGTCTATTTCTTTAGCTCGTTTTTCTCTTTTTAGTTCTACTATGTTTTTTACTTTTTCTTTATAGTTTGTGTATACAATATTTCTGCATTCATCACTACAATATTTCACGCAACTATTATTAGTGATAAACTCTTTACCACATATTGCACATTTCTTTACAATTTCTTTAGCTCTTTTTTGCTTTAACTGGTGGTTTCTTTGTACACATTTATTACTACAAAAAACTTTATCTGCTCTGTGTGCTATAAATTTTTCTCCACACATTAGGCAAACACGCCCAAATGGATTTGCATTATTTCTTTTTATCCAACTTCCTTCATATCTACATTCAGGACTGCAATATTTAGCGTACCCTGTACCGTCAAATTCTTTACCGCAAAATTCACATTTTTTAATTATGCTTTTTTCTCCTTTCTAGCTAGACTAATTCTTTTATATCTAGCCTTCATTCTGCACTCATAACCACAGTATAGAGTGCTTTTCTTATGTGCAATAACTTCTTTACCACATATTGCACATCTTATTTTAAACTCTACTTTTGGCTTTTTATTAGCCGATTTTGAACATTCATTACTACAATATTTATTTAATGGCACTGTTGGCTTAAACATCTTTCCACAGTACGCACATGGCTTTTCCTTTAAATCCATACTACACCTTCTTTCTTTATCTGATACATATATTATAACATAACATTCAAATAAATGCAATAAAAAAAGACCTAGAATTTTAATCTAGGTCAATAATTTTATCTATTTTTTTCTAAATCAGCGAAAGCACAGAACTCTTTCTTATAAAAGAGTTTTACTGTTCCTGTAGCTCCCTTTCTGTGCTTAGATATAATAACCTCTGCAATGTTTTTATCTTGAGTATTTTCATTATAGTATTCATCACGATATAAAAACATAACCAAATCCGCGTCTTGTTCTATTGCACCACTTTCGCGGATATCGCTCATTATTGGTCGTTTATCTTGTCTAGCTTCTAACCCTCTACTAAGTTGGGATAAAGCTATAATTGGTATATCAAGTTCACGAGCCAATAATTTCAACTGTCTTGATATTTCAGACACTTCTTGCTGTTTATTTTCGGTGCGTCTATCACCTGCCATAAGTTGCAAGTAATCTATTACTATCAATTCTATTCCTTTTTCTCTTTTGAGCCTTCTTGCTCGTCTTTTCAATATTTGTGGTGTTAGGTAAGGCTCATCATTTACATACAAAGGAGCATTTGAAAGAATAGAAAATTTTTGTGTAAGTTTTTCCCATTCTTTATCAGTCAAATTACCTTCTTTTATCTTTTGTAAATCTACACAAGCCAAAAGCACCTAATAACCTTTCGTCAAGCTGTTGCTTGTCTCATTTCAAGAGAAAAAATCGCTACAGGTTTATTAAATTTAGCTGAAATTTTAGTTGCTAAATTTAAAGCAAATGCAGTTTTACCCATTGCTGGTCTTCCACCTATGATAATGAAATCAGACTTTTGAAATCCTCCTAGTATTTTATTTAGGTCTTTATATCCTGTATCTATACCAAGACATTTGCCTTCCTCTCTATTATTATATCTTTCTTCTAGTGCCTTGAATGTATCCAACATTCTATCTATAGGTTCTTGAAT
>CYGL01000576.1_pt1 | contig 13656 bp, 19 predicted proteins | sample 485531 | NCBI WGS metagenome assembly CYGL01 (sample SAMEA3497897, study PRJEB9818) | human gut metagenome | reverse complement strand
CCAGAACATCTATGAAATGAGAGCGGCTTTGCAAGCTCTAGTTGGTAGAGAAGGTGTACAGGCAGTCGCACAGCGTATAAATGATAACTATACCGAGTTGCAAGAAGCGTCTATTGTGGCCGCTATTGGGTATGCTGGAAACGCCGCCAGTGCATTGCAAACTGTGCTCAAAATCTTTATGCCAAGTGATAGGCAACCCGGAATCATTAGGCATCGAATAAGCGATATGCAAGACGTTATTGAAGGGCAGTTCAACTATAACGATAATGAGGAATGATATCTAATGTCACGTTCCGAAAAGTGGCGTACTTTCAGTGCTGACTTTGAGACAACAGTTGAAGAGAATACGAGACAACAGACAGCAACCGAAGTGTGGAGCGCCGCTAGTGTTGAACTGTGGACAGAGAATGTCATGGTTTTCCATTCCATCGGTGAGCTGTATGACTATTATGTATCATTGGACGAGAACATTGTGGTATACTTCCACAACCTCAAATTCGATGGCAACTTCTGGTTGTCGTACCTACTCTATGACCTCAAATTTAAACAAGCCTTTGACCCACTCCCAGACCAGCAAGGTGGCAAGTTCAAAAGAACTGGGAAATGCCTGACAGGTCGTTCAAATATCTTATCTCAGATATGGGACAATGGTATACAATGACTATCAAGGTAAATGGACACTACATTGAACTCAAAGACAGCCTTAAACTGTTACCATTCAGCTTGAAACAAATCGGAATCAGTTTCAAAACCAAGCACCAGAAACTAGATATGGAGTACAAGGGGCATAGATACGCTGGTTGTCCCATCACCCCGGAAGAACTCAAATACATTGCGAATGACGTTCTAGTTATCAAAGAAGCACTTGAGTTTATGTTCTCAGAAGGGCACAAGAAATTGACGATTGGTTCGTGCTGTCTTGACGAGTTCAAGAAGGGGCACACAGTTGGAGACGATTACAGCAAACTGTTCCCAGACCTATACAAGATACCGCTTGACCCAGAAGTTTACGGTTCTAGCACAGCTGGTGAATGGATTCACAAGTCGTACAAAGGTGGTTGGTGCTATCTGGTTAAGGGCAAAGAGTGCAAGGAGTACAGAAACGGTGTGACGGCAGATGTGAACAGTCTGTATCCGTCTGTAATGCACTCTGAATCCGGCTCAGATTATCCTATTGGTAAACCCAAGTTCATTCACGTTGAAGCAAATGAAGGTGATATCTGGGACGCATACAATTGCCCTATCAAATATGACCCGTTCTGGTTTCAGCCGACAGAAAAGCCTAAAAAGCTATGGGACTACGGAAAGTTTTATTTCTTCCGTATTAAGACCCGCTTTTATCTGAAACCCGGTAAGTTACCTTTTGTACAGATTAAAGGTTCTTGGATGTACAAGGGGACAGAAGCATTGGAAAGCTCAGATATTGTGGGTAAAGACGGAATCGCACGCTCTGAATACTATGACATTGACGGTAACTTGCACGACACCAGAGTTGAGCTGACCTTAACCCAGACAGATTTCATTTTACTGCGTGAACACTACAATCTAGTCGATTATGAACTACTTGATTACTGTGAATTTGATTCAACAATAGGGCTATTTGACGAGTACATTGACAAATATGCCGCTATCAAAAAGACAAGCAAAGGCGCTATGAGACAACTTGCAAAACTATTTCTAAACAACTTATACGGAAAAATGGCATCTAGCATGAACAGCTCTTTCAAAGTTGCATTTGAGAAGGATGACGGTTCAGTTGGATTCTACGAGGTGGACGAAAATGACAAAAAACCTGGATACATTCCAGTTGGTTCAGCTATCACTAGTTATGCCCGCAACTTTACCATTCGTGCGGCTCAACAAAATTATTACGGAAAAGACAAGCCCGGTTTCATCTACGCAGACACAGACAGTATACACTGTGACTTGTCGCCTGAACAGCTAAAAGGAATTACAGTGCATCCATCTAATTTCTGCTGTTGGAAACTAGAATCAAGCTGGGACATTGGGTGGTTTGTACGGCAAAAGACATATATTGAGCACGTTGTTGCCGAGGACTTGGAAGCAATCGAGAACCCTTACTATAATATCAAGTGTGCTGGTATGCCAAAGAAATGCAAAGACCTGTTTGCAGAATCCTTTGACGGCAAGGTTGCAGATGATATTGAAAACGGAGTGAACCCCAGAAACGAGGAACAAACGTTAGCAGAATCAAAGTTGACACCAGAAGAGATTGCATTTCTCAGTAAGACAAGAACATTCAAAGACTTTAAGACAGGCTTGACAGTTCCCGGTAAACTATTGCCAAGAAGAATCAAAGGCGGCGTGTTGCTGGTTGATACTGATTTTACAATGAGGTGATACAATGACCGTTGAAGAGCTTTATGATTTATGTGGTAATTGGCTACCTAATACAGTGGTTTCAGTTCGTTCTAAATCTACTGGAACTATTGAAACCTTTACTTATTATCGTAAAGTACTTGAGCTATACGGAGATAAGTTAGTGGCTAATTTTTGCTGGTTTCCAAATGTATTTGCTATCAATTTGAGGTGATATAATGACACTAGCTGAATTGTGGAGCGCTTTTAAAGATTGGACACCCTTTACAGCTGTTGAAATTTATGACGATTACGCACATAGAACCTATGACTATTCATATTACGAAGATGCAATAAAGGACTTTGGCGATTTTAGTGTTGTTACGTTTAGCTATAATAGCGTAGATAATAAAATCATTATTGATTTGCAATGAGGTGATACAATGCCAAGAAAATTTTCAAGTCTTAAAGACCTGTATGCAACCTTATTCTTTGCGGGAGATGCACGGTTTGATTTATACAGCAGTGCTGGTTTAATTCGTGCTGGTTGCAGGTGGCCTGATATTTCCAAGTCATACAAAGGCGCTCAGGTAGCGACCCTTTGGATTAAAGAACTCGATTTCACAGGTTGTATTATGGATTGTGAGGTGCATTTCAAATGACTATTGAAGAGTTTTACCAGTCATGCCAGAACTGCGGCTGGAAAACTGAGTTTGAGCTGTGGAGTTTCTTCACGCTATTGTATCGTGGAAGATTTGACCCCATGAAGAACCAGTTCAGAAACCTTCATGTGAGCACGTTTAAGGTTCGCAAAGACAAGGTAATAATCCAAGTAAGGGAGTGCGTAAGATGATTACACTAGAGGAACTTTGGTATGCTTGGTGTGACATTGACGAGCACACAGAAGTAGAACTCAAGTACGATGGTGATGAAGAGTTTATTGCGTTCAGGTTTGGTGAGCGTGATAAGTGGCGGCGATATGATAAAGCTATTGTCAGTGTGTTTTCGGTTATACAGGCTAATCAGGCTAGGGTTACGCAATACGCATTTGATAAGGTCATTATTATTTTGAAGAGGTGAGTAACATGAAAGACTTGCACAAAATCTGTGACCACTCCTATGACCAGCGCACAGGTGGTTGTGACTACGTTGGTTGCAAATATCACATCAAGCACTATCAGCCTGAACCAGAGGACTGGTATATCTTTCATAAGGTGACAGCGGTAAACGCTGGTGAGTGCTTACAGCAAGGGGGAACTCAGAATGGGTAACGGTGTTATCCCTGATGCAAAAGGTACGGCAGAAGAAAAGCTCAAAAAGAAGCACCTGTTAATCCGTATCCCCGGTGAGAACTATGACAGGAAATGCCTGTCTAAAGATTCCCTCATGTACGTTGCCTATTCACTGAACAGAGAGTATGTGCATTTGCCGGGCATCAATGACGGTGCAATCAAAGTTTCATCTCTGTCCAATGATATGCTGAGGTCGAAAGTTTTCATGTATCACGTTGACACCAATAAGACGTTTACAGCTATCATTGCTGGTTCTGGTTTCACACTGTGGTACACTAAAGAAAAGGAGAAGGAAAAGTGAGCGGCGTTATTGTGTTTGCTATTGCGGCATCTTATTCTATTTACATTACTGTATGCAGAGACAGGTACAAACTTGACAAATCAGTGTACATCTGTGACGCATTACTGGTTCTTGCGGCTCTGCTGGCAATGAGGTGGTAATATGCAAATTACTTATCAAAGAAAAAGAAAAGAATCTTGTTGCTTTAGGAACACTGCATCCGACAGACGTGTGCCGTATTAACAATGCTGTATACATGGTTGTCCAGTTTGATTCACATGACAATGTTTATCTAATCAAGCTAGGCACAGGCGAAGTTGCTATCCTTAATGATAGAACATTAGCTGAACCATTAGAAGCGTTACTAGTTGTGACAGTATAAAACAAACCCCTCAAGTCGAACCTAACGGAACGGCAAGAGGGGTTTTCTATATCCTGTCTCTGAGGTGTACCAAAGCGCATTGCAGATACGAAACTACATAGCGGACGGTTCATCGCCGTTGCAAAACCCGCCTGTATCGGTGGTACTGTCTCAGAGGGATAAGCTCAGTAAGACAGCGCTTTCAAGATAACTTCTTTACATTGCAGATTCTTAAACCGGAAAGCGCCACGGTCAAAGAAATACCGCATCTGGTCAGTGAACATTTTGTACGCATTCAACATAACGTAGTTCACTCTATGGTCGTCAGTGGTGACAGCCAGTTTGAACTTGTATGTCAAGTCTGGCTTATCGTCACAGTAGATAACGCCTGTGTCAGGGAACTCCCTAAGGCCGTATTCCTTGTTCATGTATCGGATAGTGCCCAAGTAACGAGAAGCACCAGAAGGCCGTTCAATGAATGCAGAGCTGTCGTTCAGGTATACAGCCTGTGTCAAGTAAACGTCATAAGTGTCTCCGCTGAACGCACTGTTAAAAGCAGATTCAGCCTGAGCCTTAGAAGCGGCATCTACATATCCCTGTTCAAGTACCCAGCCAACACCACGCAGGAAGTTTACGTTGTCATTCAGTCTGGAACTGATATTCATAGCAACGTAATAGGGGTTCAACAGAGTAACAGGGTTAGACAGCATATAGACAGGAACATAGCGAGACTGTGCGCCTTGACCACGGGCAACAGAAGTGTGGATAGACCTGAACTTTTTCACTTCATCTGCACAGTAATGGTTTGTCTCGCTCTGGAACTCGTCCATTAGCATTCGGCTGGTATCGGAGAAGAAATGGGAATACTTCTTAATCTGGTCTGCCGCATTGATACTGACAGCATAACCACAAGGAACACCATCGAGGAACAGTTCATGGTAAATGCCAGCGGCTCTTCGCTGAGAAGTCATTGCGTGCCCCTGATAGAATAGAACGCCAATATCCTTAAAGAATTTGTCAGCGCACCCGTCAAGCTCGTAGTTGAACCTGTATAGCAACATGAACTTCTCTTTATAGTTGATAAAGCGCTTGACGCAATACCTGTTGAACCAAGTAGTCTTACCGCCAGAGCGGTTTGTGGTACACATATAGATTTCTGGCTTGTTACCATTTGTGTCCATCAAAGACAGTAACTTTGTACCATCGTAGAAGTCACCCATTTTCTCAGCTCCTTTTAGGAATCATTCCTAATTGTTCCATGTGGAACATTTTTCTCTCTAAAATAATTATATCATACCTACTTCCTTTTTTCAAGCTCCTATGGTATAATAATTATAGAAGCTAGACCGGAAAGGGGGTGAGCTTATGAATGCCGTCTATTCCGTTCCAGTGGAAGTAAAACTCGCTCTGGCCTTTATGGTGATTGACGTTTTCACCGGAGTGCTGAAAGCCGTCAAAAACAAAGAGTTGAACTCCACAAAGGCAAGGGAAGGAATTTACAAGAAAGCCAGTTTTATCCTGTTTATTGCGTTCGGCTATCTCGCTGACTATGCAATGGACTATGTGGATATGGGATTCAATTTCCCTGCCGCCGCAACTATCTGCACTCTGATTACCGTCACGGAAGCTATTTCTGTTCTCGAAAATCTGGGCCAGATTAACCCGGACTTGGTGAAACTGGTTGCACCGTTCCTGTCTGCGCTGAATAAGAAAGAAGGTGAGAACAATGATTGACGTTGAATTACTGCTTTCTGACAACGGCGGTGTGAGAATCTTTCCCACCGAATGGCACAACACAATTTACTTTGGCTATGAGAAGAACGCAAACATTTACCGTCTACACATTGTTCGCTCTAAGGTGTGGCAAAACCTCACTGTAAGAGCTTTCTTTCACACAGCAAATAATCAAGACCCGCCTGCACAGCTGTTTGTGCATGATAATGTCAATGTTCCCGCTTTGATTACTGCCACTACTGCTGGTGGTGTTATCACGATTGAGGGGACTGACGGTAGGTGCGCATTGACCACAGCTGATATCCCCTATGTTGTGAGTGAAAACTCCGGCATTGAGGATGGGTCAACCCCTGAACCGGCATCCCCCGCTTGGGTACAACTGATAGAGGAAATCAATGCAGAAGCAGAAGCGGCAAAAGCCGCCGCCAAGATTGCGAACGATTCAGCAATTAAGGCACAATCTGCACTGAATGACCTGTTACAGGGTATCCGAGACGGTGATTTCATTGGTCTGCCTGGCCCGGCTGGCCCGCAAGGCCAGCAAGGTGTACAAGGCCCGGCTGGCCCTCAAGGCCCGCAAGGTGAAGTTGGCCCGATTGGCCCGCAAGGCCCACGAGGTGTTCAGGGCAACAATGGCCCACAGGGCATTCAAGGCCCGAAGGGTGACCCCGGCCCTAAAGGTGACGTTGGGCCGCAAGGAGAAGTTGGCCCAGTAGGCCCGAGAGGTTTACAGGGTGAGACTGGCCCACAGGGTGAACAAGGGCCAGTTGGCCCACAAGGCCCTAAAGGCGAACAAGGTATTCAAGGCGAGACAGGGCCGCAAGGCGTACCGGGTGCAAAGGGTGACACTGGGCCGCAAGGCCCACAAGGTGAAGTTGGCCCGGTAGGCCCACAAGGGCCTACTGGTGCAACTGGCCCGAGTTTTTATAAAGAATGTTTTCTTTTTACAGGAAGCAATACTAACCCTTCTACATATTTAGGCGGAACGTGGGTTAGCGCTGGTCATGTAACTTTACAGACCCTTACAGGGCGTGCTATAAATACAACTGTATGGTCAAAAACCGGGTGATAATATGAAGTTAGCGCAATATTATGTTTTTGACTACACCCTCAACCCCGATGAACAGTTATCACCTCATTTCAAAGCGCACGAGTTCCGCTGTTCTGACTTATCCCGTGTCATTGTGCTAAACAAAGCACTTCTCGAATTACTTGAAATCGTCCGCAACCACTACAACAAACCACTCATTATCAACTCAGGATACCGCACAGTAGCTTACAACAGTTCGCTCAAAAATTCCAGCCCTAAATCTCAGCATATGTTTGGCAATGCCGCTGATATTTATATTACCGGTGTATCGCCACTAAAGCTGTACTCGTGGCTCAATTCTAAATACCCTAATTCGCTTGGACTTGGTATCTACGATACCTTTGTCCATGTGGATGTAAGAGAGGGAAAGTCACGTTGGGACTATCGCACTAACAAGAAATAATTGAAAGGAGCAAATTATGGAGCTTGCCGATTTCAATGCCAAGACACAGGAGCTTATCAAGCACATGGGTGACAACGCCGACCAAGGCGAAGTAACCAACATCTTGGCAGAACTTACCACTGGTTTCAGCGAAGAGGTTGCCGCAAAAGCAACGGCCCTTCGTAGTGTTGATGACCTTACCGCAAAGAATGCGAAGTTGAAAGAAGACAACATGAATCTTTTCCTTCGTGTTACTGTGCCGGAAGAACAGCTGAAAAACCCTGTTCGACCGGAAGAGGATAAAGACCCCATCAACCGACTGTTTACCAATGGCAGACTTAACCTCAAGGGTTAAAGATTTAGAAAGGATAGTGACAAACTATGGCAACTGCTATCGACATTGTGAATGCCGTCATTGAGACGAGTTCCACTCTGAAAGATAACATCCCTCTCGCCACCAACGCCACCCTTCAGGCAACGGGCGGCGTTATCATGCAGTACACTCCCTTTATGAATGAGTTCATCAACGGTTTGGTGAACCGCATTCTGTTTCAGGAAGCGCACAACATGACCTACGACAACCCCCTGCGCATCTTTAAGGGTGTTGATATCCCCTATGGCACTGACGTGCAGGACAGCATTGCGAACCCTGCTATCGCCACTCCCTACGACAGCTCTGCAATGAGTGACGTTCTGTCCCCTGCTTCTCCTGATGTTAAGACGGTGTATTACCGCCGCAACCGACAGGACAAGTACAAGGTTACTGTCTATGACGCTGTTCTGGCTGGCGCTTTCACCAACGCTGACACCTTCAACAACTTCGTCTCGATGATTCTGAACACCCTGACCAGCGGTGACAACATCGATGAGTTCAAGCTGATGAAAGGTGTCGTTGGGCAGGCTATCAACGATGGCAATGTCAACAAGACCTCTCTGGCCGCTGGTGCTGACCACCGTGCTTTTGCTGAAACTTTGATTACTGACCTTCGGGCCAAGTATCTCCAGTTCCAGTTCCCTTCGTCTAAGTACAACTGCTATCAGAAGATGGCTACCGCTCAGGGCATTGCAAACGCAACTCCCCTGACTACTTGGACTTCTCCTGACCGTATCAGCGTTCTGGTTCGTGCTGACGTGGCCGCCTTCACTGACGTTGAAGTTCTGGCTAAGGCATTCAACATGAGCAAGGCTGAGTTCCTTGGCCGACAGGTTATGGTTGACAGCTTTGGTGATACTGGTGATGCCGCTAAAACGCTGGCTATCATTGCAGACAACACCTTCCTGCGCACCCACGACAACCGCTTCCAGATGGCCGAAACCCCGTACAACGCAAGCACTCTGAGCCGCACCTACTTCCTGCATCACTGGGAGACTATGGCTTGCAGTCCGTTTGCCAATGCGTGGGCATTCACCGAAGAGTAATTCTTCATAACGTAACTGCTCCATAATTTTCTCTCTTACGGTAGCTGGTTGAGCTTTAGACCAGTGAGGGCGGGACAGGGGCAAGAGAGGTACAAAATTATGTTTACACCAACTACGGCTTTAAGGCTACTCGATACTCCGCTTGAGAGTGATTACAGGAACACACTGTGGTTTCCCAATCGAGAAGCACAGACTTCCTATTTCTTAGGCAAGACGATTAAAACCTACGAGAACTTCCAGTACATTAAAAAGAATAACACCATTGTTGTGGACGGTGAAGTGGACTTGCTTTATAACTGCAACTACATCATGTACCAGAACAACAACTTCACCAATAAATGGTTCTATGCCTTTATCGATAGAATCGAGTGGGCAAGTAACAGCTCTGTTAGACTGTACGTCAGCACAGACGTTATTCAGACTTGGTTCTTCGATATCACATACTATGACAGTTATGTTGATAGATGCCACAGTGATACCGATGTAGCCGGAGACAATATTGTACCTGAGGATTTCAGCGGCACAGGCAATGGCGGCTATTATCAGGTCGGCAGTCAGGACTTAAAACCCGACTGGGTTACAGTGTTTGCCACCACTGATTATACCGGAAACCCGTTGCCACCAGTCGATTTGAACGGCCTTATCTCTGGCGCTGGGGCTGTAAGAAAAAAGTATGACAATGCTTCTCTTACAAACTTACTCAACGGATATGTCAAGAACGGCACAGCAACAGCTGTAACCAAAATCCAGCAATGGCCCGCAAACCACGATGCAACTATTGCTTATGCAAAACATCCGTCTCACATTGATGCAAATGGTGTAAGCTATACACCCGTGAACAAGAAACTGCTGTCCGGTGCTTTTCTTACCGCTTATGCTCAGATGATGGGACAAGAAATTGAGTTCAACCCTGAATACATCACTGGTGCAAACATCAATGGTAAAATCGTGGTTGATGATACTTCTGGTTTAGTTGGTTTCATTGTCACCAATTACAGCAATACCAATATTGCATCTATCTCTATGGCTGTTTCAATCCCAGAAAGCCAGTGGGGATATAACCAGTATAAGAATGACTACAACTTGCACAATGCTTCAAACTCTATTTACGTCCAGCGTTCAAGACAAAACAGAAACTTGAACTATTACAACAAGGTAGTTGATACTGCAACTGGTGCGCTTAACACTGTTGCAAATGCCGCAAGTATGCTCGATGTTAAAGGGCTTATCTCAAATCCGGTAAGAACCGTTGTTGGTGGAGCATCTTCCACGCTCTCTTCTTTGGCTGGGGCTGTCACAAGCGGTTTTGAAGCCAGCCAATACGCAAGCGGCATTGATGAAATTACACAGGACTTAACTGCTATTTCTGAGAATTACAATGCCCCTGCTACTGGCGGTGTTGCTCAGAGTAACATCTATATCGCTGGCAAAAAGACAGCCTTATCTTATGGTTTCAAAACACCACCGCTTGATATCTTGAAGCGAATTGACAAGTTTCTCACCGTCTACGGCTACAAACAGAGCGAATACAGAGCAATCAACCTTCACGCAAGAGCCAGCTGGACTTACATCAAAACCAACGGGTTGAATGCCAGTGGCAACTTCCCTGATGATGATATGGACATTATCAAGCGTGCATTCAACAACGGCGTATTCTTCTGGGCATACACTGCAACATACGGCAACTTTAGCCAAAACAATGCGATTGTGTAAGGTGGTGATTGTATGGCAAACTCAGCGGCAGAAACGCTAAAAGAATTTAAGACTGCGTCCACTGCGAGTAACGCTGTTTACGCCACCTTAAAGGTACAATACACTGGTTCTTGGATGGATGATATCCAGCAGATTTCTACGATGTGCGGTGTTCCTGTCCAAACGCTGTTACAGCTGAACCCGTGGCTGACTTCTAACAACTTTGTTGCCAATAACCATGACTATATCACAATCAAAGTGACTGCTGGTTCTCCCCGAACTGGCGGCAGTAATGCACAAAACAACGTTACAGGTTTTTACAGTACCGATGAATGGTTTCATCCGCTTGGTGTTGGAACATGGTATTGTACTACGGCTTTCAGCGCTTCCCACGCTGGCATTGACCTTACTACTGGCACACCCGGCCAGATTGCTGGAAAACCCATCTACGCTGTAAAAGCTGGCACAGTTGTTCAAAGCTATTCTTCTGATTCTTGGGGCAACACAGTTCTTATTCGTCACGATGATACCACTGATTCTAACGGAAACTGCTACTATACTCGCTATGCCCACATGGAAAAAATTGGCCCTACCACAGGAACAAAAGTTTCACAGGGTGACCAGATTGGGACAGTCGGCAACACGGGTAAATCCACTGGGTATCATCTTCACTTCCAGATTTACTTTACTTCTGCTACTCGCACTGATTACACTAACTTTGATGGTGGCAAAATTAGTCACGAGTTCAGTGTAAACCCTAACAGCATCAAAGACTTTCCCGGTATCCCATACACTGAAAATCATTACAGCCAAGTTGAAATACACAAAAGCCCCTATGTTACTGACGCTGATATCAAAGTAATTCAGGGTGCGGCATCTGAGGACGGTACTGTTACTGAATCTCAGTTCAACGAAACTGTAAACGGGATTGCTGACAGAATCATAGCCGCAAAGAACGTTGACCCTTCCAGCGAATTAGCAAAACTGATTAAAGACTATGTAAAAGCACAGTTAGACGGTATCAAAACAAATGCCGCTGGTTATGCCACTGACATTCTTACAACTGGTGATTTCAGCGGAGTGCTTAACAAGTTCTGCTCTGACGTTGTAAACAATTCCATCTGGTACGTTGAAAACAAAATCAACAACCTACTGCAATATGCAATCTCTGTTGGGCAACAAGCCGCACAAAATGAGATTAACCAAGCTAAATCACAGCTGAAAGACTGGATTGTTGACGTTACCAAGATTGATAGGAACTCAGAACTAGGCGTTCACACGCTGGCTCTTCTGGATTCCTATGTTGACACAATTGTTGCAGACGGATGGCAAGCCGTTACAACTGCACTTACAACAGGTGATGTAAAACTAGCCGCTGGTCAATTTTTGGAAGTAACCAAAAGACAATCAATCGACTATGTTTGTGAACTTGGCTCCCATGCACTGGCAAATGCAATTACTTCCTACATTGGTTCTCATTCACAAAGCACAGAGCTTAACCAGATTGCCGCAGACTTAGTGCCTGGTATCGTCAACACTATGTGCCAGTCAATTGGCGGTGTTATGAAAGGCGATATCTCGATTGAGCAAGCGGCTAAAAACGTTCTGGTTCAAGTAGTAACAACAGTTGCTAACACAGTAGTTCAAAAATACCTTGTGCCAGTTGTCACAAACTGGGTAGTAACTGGTTTAACCAACCTTGCAATCAATATTGCCGGTTCACAAATCGGTGGACAAATAGGTGCGGCTATTGCTGGCCCTGTTGGATACGTTGTTGGAGCAGTTGCCACTGCTGGCCTATCTTGGTTAATCAGCTCAATATTCGGATAAGAGGTGATTCAAATGTACAATTACGATAACGAACTCGCAGACAAACAAGCATCCCATGCCGCTTACGCTGACTACTACTACCGCCTTAAATCTCTGGCCTGCACCATGTTTAAGTGGGAAGGACTTCCCGATAGCGTGAATGAACGATATCTCGAGTATTGCCTGTTCACCTATGGCAAGGCTGTTTTCTTCAACCATGCGACCCGTGGCTATATGTGCCTGAATGGTTCTCTTCGTGGAATCAATTTCTACAATGAGCCTATGTACATCCGGCCTATCAGCCCAGTGGAAACTTTCCCTGAGTATGATATGAAAGACTGCGTACTTATCAGAAATACACCTGATATGTACCCTACTTTCCTTACCACTATCCGTTACACTCAGGACTTGTACGACATTGACCAGACTATCAAAGTCAACATTGGCGCTCAGAAAACCCCTGTCCTTATTCTGACTGATACCAAGCAGAAACAGACTGCACAGGCTGTGTATCAAAAGTACACTGGTAACACGCCTGTTATCTACGGCATGAAGGGCACTTTTGACCCGAACAGTTTCATGGTTCTACGGACTGACGCACCGTTCGTTGCTGGACAGTTGCAGGATATCAAGATTACAAAGTACAACGAGTACCTGTCTTTCCTTGGTATCGGTATGGCTGACTTCAAACGAGAACGGCGAGTGACTGACGAGGTGGAACAGTTTGACCAGCAAGCAAATGCGCTGGCATACATTGGTCTGTCTCAGCGTAAACACGCTTGCGACCTTATCAATGATATGTTTGGCCTGAACGTTTCTGTCCGTCTGGCAAATGCGCCTTATATCACTGACGGCGACAAGTACAGCAAAAATGCTTCTACTATCTCCTATGTGCGTGCCCGTGGTGGAGACGATAACGGGGGTGAGGACTGATGGCAACATATACCATTGAACTGGGTAAACTACTCACTCTTGATGGGTTCGATATCGGCATGAGAGATTACCCGCTTCCGTCTTTTCTCAAGTCTGCTGGCGATATGCAAGCATGGAGAGAAGCGTTGAACCAGAAAATCATTAACCACTACTATTTCAATGAGATTTGCTGTCTCCCGCCTGATAGGTTCAAGCTATTCCTGAACAACACTCTGAACGAACAGATGCCTTACTTTAATATGCTATATGACGCTATGGCTGAGAAGTGGCAGTTCTATACAGGCGGTACGCTCACTGAGATTGTAAAGGCTGACGGTACTAGTAAGGATAACGGTTCTAAAACTG
>CYGL01000575.1_pt1 | contig 13680 bp, 17 predicted proteins | sample 485531 | NCBI WGS metagenome assembly CYGL01 (sample SAMEA3497897, study PRJEB9818) | human gut metagenome | reverse complement strand
TGAAATATCACCATCAATAAAGCCGTTAAATTCAATATTGCTATTGTTAATAAAAGTGTATTCTACGCCACCTTTCAATAAAAAATTTGTTACAATTCCGTGTGTATTTTCGTCAAAATATTCTTTTATATGACCACCGTTTAATAAATCGGTATAAACAACATCTTCATGCAATGAATTAGCCTGACCCCTCACAGCATCTCCAGCTGTCGGATAAGCTTTCCCGCCATTAAACCCACTCGCAGGCACTCTAATGTCAATCAACTCAGCATCCGCTGTCGTACTTCCCTCAGACAACTTAGTAAAAGTATTCATCCTTTTTTCAAGTATACCGATTTTCTTATTCTGTGTATCAATAAAAGGGTCAACATATTTTTTAATAAGTTCTGTTAAACTACCATCTTTCGCCATTGCATCCAGTTTATTATTAATTTCCTCTTGCACATCCAATGTACTAAAGTAGTCATTCACATATTTCTGCAGCTTTTTATACGCTTCATGCAACCCAGTTATATCACCCTCAAGTACACCAACATTTCCCATGGTTTTATTCAGGTAATCAACCACCTTACATAACAGTTCATAATAACTCAAACTATCGTCATACACCAACGGCAATACCTTTTGACACCAAAACCGAAACGGCTGTAAGTCTGTATAATTTCCTAAAGTAGGTGTAAAATCAGCAGGGTCTTTTTTAACAATATCTCTTGCACTCATAACTTTTTATCTCCTTTCATTACCACAGGGCAAAGAATAGTTCTTCAAACTCGTTAATAACTTTCATATCAATGTTCAGCATAGTTTCCCTAAACTCAGTTAGCATTTTACTGTAGCTCGTTCCACCAATCTTTCCCGCTACTTTCTCCGTGTAATCTTCTGTACTATTAACACTCTCCGTATAATCAGTACCGCTCTTACTAGTTACACTGCTGTTAGAACTTCCCTCGCTAGTATTCTTCCTAGCACTAGTCAAATAGTTCTCACTTTCAAGACCATTCAAACCACCCTGTGGTGTATCACTGTACAGTTCCCTATCAGTGACATTATTACTTGAACTACCGCTACTATTTTCACTCACGTCAGTACTACTAGTTTTACCATCTGACCCAGTTCGCTTATGAGTTCTCTCAACACTGTAATCCTGCAAAGGGTCAAACTCAAGTAAAGCACTCTTGTACAGTTGATTGTAATATGGCATGATTTCCTCAAGCTTCGTGTTCATCCACAGTTTCCATATACCCACAGTTTCAGAACAAATCTCTCTCAAATAGTAATGCTTCAAAATTTTCTTGCATAAAACGCTTCTGTATGTTTCATCAAAGAAAGTACAGTTAGTTGTAAATAACTTGTTCCAACTCTTCTCAAGCACTTCGTCAACGTTGTCGCACCCTTTACTTTCAGCAAGACCGCTCTTGCTTTCACAGATAAAGCGTACCTCTGTCGTATACTTACTCACTGCCATCACCACCTAACGTATCAGCACCATTTGGCATATCTAAGTCAATATTCTGAAAATCATCTCTATAATTAACTTCAATGTCTAAATCAAACATATCGTTGATTTTTTCAACAGCCTGTCTCCTGCACTCAAGTCTACTATATCTCGAACTAATTGTACTACCCTGTGACCTTAACACCTCATCGGTTATAAGTCTTTCGCTCTTATTAATATTCAAGTTACTAATTCCAAGATAAGTCAACGCTTCGTTCCATATCTGATTTTTTAATTGATATAACTTGTCAGCCACATAAGGTGCTTGTGTGTTTATCACCTTAACACCATTTAAATCAATATTATTATCAGCAAAGATGACAGGGGTATTACCATCATATTGCATATATAGATTTATCATTGCAAGTCTTTGTTTCTCATTACACTGAATCAGAATAGGTGTTTTCTGTGCTTTTGCGTTAATATCTACACTTCTGTCCAAGTCCCACAGTCGTTTAGCGTATAACTGGATATCTGTAACACTACTTGTTCTCAGATAATTATTCCATATGATAACACTATCTTTATCGTTTAGAACTTTTTGATAGTTATTATAACAAGAATACGCACGCCTTGTAATAGGATTACCGTACACGTCAAAATTACCTTGCTGAATGCAGTCAAGACACAGCTCTCCTAATACATCATCTTTAAAGAACACAACGCTACCAGTTTCAAATAGACGTGATTCAATATAACGGGGGTCTACTGTGCTTGGTAATTTTTTCCATTCAAACATAGATATAGATAGTTCAGTCAAACGTCTTAAATATTGCATATATGTTAAAGTATTTGTGGTTGCACTATCTTCAAAGTTTGTTCTTTTCTTTCTACCCATTATTCTCACCTCTCTTTATACTGGTCTATTATCTAACGAATAATTACCAATTTCATCACCATTTCGCCAAAACGTGATACCATTGTCATAAATACTACAAAGTTTTTTCATATCGTCAGCTGGCACACTACCTTTTAAACAGCACCCCACTGTCTTCACATAGTTCCAATGAGGTCTACTACCAAAGTTAGGTCGTTTAACTCTTTTAACAGCATAGCCATAGGCATTAAAGTAATCATCAATTATTTTAGCGTATTGTGCTCTAATGCTCATGTTATAAAAACTAAACTCAACTCTGCTTGTACCCGCATTTAAACTATCACATTGAACCTGTCCGTGTACTTGTGGTGGTGTATGTTCTTTATCATATTTTTTTCCCAATAAATTACCTACACTATATCCAATAGTTTCAATACCACCACCAACTAATAATGGGTTAGCTGTACCTGCACCTGCTATTGTTAGCCCTGCGCCTATTGCCGTGGTTAACATACTGCTAGTTACTGCACCCTTGTTTTGTGCCAACCACGCTTTATATGTGTCACCAACCCAAGGTATTTGCGGAAAATTACTGTAGGTTATGCCACTATCGTAATCGGTTACGTTTCCTCTATAATTAGTAGGATAAGCTAGAACACATGGTGTACTTATAAAAACACCCTGAAAACTAAAATCACCACAATGGTCTACATCATTCCATAGTTCCCACTTATACTCGGACGTCTGCCCACAGTTATTTGAAGCAACTAAAAAGTTATATGGATATGAAAATAGTTTTTATTTTTAGGCGTATAACCGTCTATAGTTGTTAAGTTAGGTGTAATTTTTTAACTTGTGTCACTGGTTTGGTTTGAGAACCGTCACCTAAAAATTCAGGATATTGGTAAAGAGTAACAATAGCATCTTCTTGTCCTTCTCCTACGAACCTTTCCAATAAAGCGTTAATTTCAGCAGTATCTGTAGATCTAACACCTGCAATTACATTTAATGGTGTGTAAATATTATTGATTGTTTTTCCTGTTGCACTTGCACCGCTAGAATGCTTAGACGTTAAGGCGCACACACACAGTGGCATCATATTAAAAACATCTTTATTGTTAGATACAAAATCACCTAGCTCCAAATTTTCATCTACAATATTTTCAAAAAGATTGTCAGTTACACTGTGTTCTCTTTCAACAAAACATTCATCAACAGTGTGATTAAAATACCATGTCTGCATCACATCAATTTCAAATGTAACGTTAGAGCAATTATCATTTACATACTCGACAGCTGTAATAAAAGCATAAAACCATTTACTACCATATGCTGTGTTTCTAAACATCATATAATTACAATCGTAAATATCATCAGCTTTTACATCCATTCTTGCAACACCCTTATTTACTCTTAAATAGGACTGGTTGCTAAATGTTTTTTCGTAAATTTTGAAAAGTAATTATATTGGAATGTAGTATTTAAAAAAATAATTGTGTGCTCATATGTGTTATCTAGTGGGACGTTATGTAATAACCTTATATCAGAATTAGGATTTATATACATTTTTTACTCCTTTTATTAAATAGGATACCATCTTAGTGGTATCCTATTCTTTAATATTACCCCTGCTTAGTTAATACGATTGATGTGTCAACTGTAGTTGTACCTGTTACTTTTGTTTCTGTTGCCTTGTACTTAACCCCATTGATATCTGCTTCAAGCACAATCTCTGTGACAAGCTGTGACTTCGGAATCATAAGAACACCATACTTCTGCATTGCAATACCATTACTTGTCATTGCTTCTGTCTGAATGAAGTTAACATTCTGTGCTTCAAGTCCTGCACTCTCAAATTTCGGTGACAGCGCAAATACTGTCGCATAATCAGCTTCGTCCTTTGTGTCAACATGAACTGTAATTGTAGAAGGTGCATTAATGTTTGCTTCACTTGTTACAAATACAACTGCGTTTGCGAACGGTGAACTTGAAATTGTTTTCCATGTGTGATAGAAGTAATTCCAGTACAGACCGCTTGCTACGTATTTTTCTGTGAACTTGTTGTTGTTGTCGTACACCTGAAACCAATTCTCATCACAGATAACAGCTTTTACATTTGCAAGCAGCGCAAGTTCTTCTGCTGTCACTTCTTCGATACCTGTTGAGTTAGCTCTGATAACTTCAAATCTGTCGTTGTCAAACTCCGTCCAGTTATCAATGATATACAGTCTACCCATAAAGTCAGCTTTTTCCATGTTGAATGCACTGGCTAATACATTCACATCAAACTGTGCATTGAAAGTTGCATCCATGAAAATAACCTGTCTCTCTTTTGGTGTATTTGTTTTAACACCGGCAATATTATTGTCCGCGCTGATAAATGGTAATAAGTTAGATGTTGCTCTAAACTGCACAGCACCCTCTTTAAGATCTGTACCATCACCGATAGATTTTGGTTTCATCTGACCATGTGCGATTGCTTTAATGAGAAGATACTTAAACATTAAGAATTCATCATACTCGGCAGCCGTATATACGCTATCTACGATTTTAGCAATTAAAGACTGAACACCGTCCATAGAAAGAAACGCCTGTTTTAAATCTTCATCCTGAATTGTTACTGGGTACATTACTCTCCAATTCATTGTATGAAATGCTGAACGTACATCAGGGAATGTTCTTTTAAATTCTCTTGCGCTGGCTTTTTCTGCTGAGAATTCGGCGACATTTGCAATAGATACGAAAATATCTTCCACTGTTTCACCGAATTCAAGATAGCCTTTTTTAAGCCGTGAATAAGGGTTGTTAAATGTTGCACTCTGCATACGCACTGTAGCAATACGATTTACAAGTGCGTTTAAAAACTGGTTAGCAAAAGCCGGTGTTCCGTAAATAATTTCTCCTACTTTCGGAATATCTTCAGCCGTAGATACTTCCGGCACACTCTGCTGATAGTCATAACTAGCGTTCTGTCTAATAACATTCATAATATCAATAGTTGACGCATTAAGCGTACTTGTTGCAATTCTTCTTGCCATAATAAAAACTCCTTTACTTAAATAAATCTTCAAAAGTTTTTGGTTTTGTTTCTTCATCTTTTGGTTTAGGTTCTGTTGGTTCTGTTGGCTCGCTACTGAAAAATCTTTCAGTGTATTTCTTTCGCCATTCAGCGTCATTATCTTTGTACCGCTGTTCCCAATCCTCGCCATCACCGTTTGCCCTTGTTTCAAAGTCAGTTAACGTATCTGTAACGTCTTCCAAAAATGCGATCGTATCATCATCTGTTTGTTCTCCGACTCTAGTACGGATTGACTCTAAGATCTCTTCTCTTGTTCTTACCGCCATACAAAAAATCCTTTCTAATATCTTAACATCATCCATAGTGGCATTTTTCTTTTTTTCTTGGTTATAGACCCACCACCGCCACCGCCTGCACTGTAAAAACGATACATTAAAACAGCGTTGTTTAGTGCCTGTGATTCTGAAAGATAATATTTTGGTACAGTCTCCCATGCTGCGATGCTTGAATCATTTGCGTGTTGCTGAATATAATCATATGCTTTATACGCAAAATCAATTCTTTCTTGTAAAGCTGGTACTCCTGCACGTTCCCAACATCTTTCGAACGCTTCTGTTAACTGCGGTATATTTGTAAGACTACTTGTCAAGAATTCCTGTAATGAAGTAATTCCTGCAAATTCACCTTGCCAGTCATTTTCTACAACCAAGTATTTCATTTGACCGATCGGGTCTGTGCGCTCATAACCATTCGCTTCTAGCCATGTATATAGTGCTTCTCGTCTTGATCCGTCCCATTGAAAAATACCAAATGCTGTTCCACCTTGTTGACCTAATGTTGGGTTGATATGCGACTCTCGCCATGCGTTTCCTGCTAGTGCTGATACTACATAAATACTTGCGCCGTATCCAGTTGCCCCACCATCACCATATCGAAATAATCTTGTGAAACTGCGCTGATAGTTAGTATTACCTCTTGTATTACCTATGCTTACCTGATATTCTAGTGGTGCATCACTTGTATGACGCACCCATAAAAACACCTTTACCTTCTCCACCTAGATAACACATTTCTGTGTGACCACTTGTCCAACCAATGTCACCCGGTTTATATTCTCCATGGGCGTCTACTTCTGTGAACCCTAGTTCTAATAAACAGCTAATCATTGAAGCTGTTGTAAAAGCGTTATGATTAGGTGCATAACTAGGTGTTTCAAAACCACCTGCAACTAGGGCATAATTGATAAATGACGAGCAGTCATAATATGTGATTCCACCAACTGTCTGTCTATTTCTGTATGCTTGTGAATACCCCACGTTTGGTGCATTACATGTCTGTATTGCCCATGAATAGGCTGTGTCAATACTTGGCATTTACTTTTTTCACCTTTCTACGGTTTCATCAATTTTCCTTTTTTACCAAGTGAAACAAGTTTATCGTTCTGTGGCGCTGTTCCTTTATAGTTTGCTACACCGTTTTTACTTGCAATACGCTGTCGGTATGAGTAACTGGAATCAACATCAATAGATTTTAAACAATCTACGATAGAGCAACTATTTATTCTGAAAGCAGGGAAAAATGTTTCACGTGAAACATTTGTTACTGGTTTCACGGTTGGTGTCACATTTGTTTTACAACCAAGAGCTGATGCAATAGCCATAGCACATTTTGTGGAGTCCCACTTGTCAACATCGTCTTTGTCATCAACAAAACAGCACTCAATAATAACAGCTTTTGCTTTTGTTTTTCTAAGTACATACAGTCCTTTATTGTACTTTACTGGTGTGCCATGAAAACCAATATCAAGTGTGTTGGCGATAGATTCTGCAATTTGATATGCCACCTCATAAGCACTATCATCATAGATATATACTTCAACTCCACCGCATTTTCCGTCACCTACTCTCGTCGTTTCTTGCTCTGTTTAGGTGAATTGAAATATCTAAGTAAACATCATGAGCATTGCACTTGGAAACAATGGATGATAAGTTTGCACTCTGTGTTGTGCTGTAATCATCTGTACAATCATATACCGTATCACCGTTTGCTCTTAACAATTCAATTAGCTTGTTTTTACTTTTCTGTCTTCAATAACTTCATCCAGTAAATCACTAGCACCTCTACATTTTAATGAGTGCCCCGCGTGTACGTTATACGTTGTCATCCTTGTCACCATCCAATCTGTCGCATAACTTCTGTAGAATCAATGTGTTGTTATTCAATGCTTCTGTTACGCTGTTCATCTCTTCTTTGTGAGCATCTTTTTCTTTCAGCATATACCAAAACATAGCTCCACACATTACAATAGGGAAACCAAGCGTTGAGATTGCTGATGTTACTGCATTTACATCCATAGATTTAATCACCTACCTTTCTTATTTAATTATATCATATTGTTGATAACTTGTCAATAATAGACACCATATCTATTAATAAAAATTGCTGTATAGATAATAGGCACTGTGTCTATTAAAACAAATACTGTTTAATAATTGACAGTTTGTCTTATTTATGCTATAATGAATAAGAGGTGATAAGATGAGTTATTATGATGGAACGAAACTATTAAGTTTGTTAGACCTAAACAATAAAAGACCTGAGATTTATATGGTTACCAGTAACAGAACAGGTGGAAAGACAACTTATTTTGGTAAACTGGTTGTTAATAAATTTCTATCGAAAGGCGAAAAGTTTGGGTTACTATACAGATACGATTACGAGCTTAGTGGTGTAGCTGAAAAATTTTTCAAAGATATTAAAGAATTATTTTTTCTGAATATGAAATGTCTAGTAAACCAATGATGCACGGAAAATTCCATGAATTATTTTTAAATGGTGTTTCCTGTGGTTATGCTATGGCTCTTAACAATGCGGATGCTGTAAAGAAGAACTCACATATGTTTAGTGATATCACCTGTCTTATTTTTGACGAGTTTCAGAGTGAGACAAATAGATACTGTGCCAATGAAGTGAAAAAATTTATTTCCATTCATACCTCTATTGCCCGTGGTCAAGGAAAACAAGTTCGTTATGTGCCAGTTTACATGATGGCAAATCCTGTGTCACTGATTAACCCATATTATGCAGCAATGAAAATTTCTAACAGACTTAAATCTGATACGAAATTCTTACGCGGGAATGGCTTTGTTCTTGAACAAGGTTATAATGAGAGTGCAAGCAAAGCGCAGACGGAAAGTGGTTTTAACCGTGCGTTTATTACTGACGATTATGTTGCTTATTCTTCACAAGCTACTTACCTGAATGACAGCAACGCATTTATTGAGAAACCTGCCGGCGAATGTACTTACGTTGCTACACTTAGGTATCTTGGTAAAGACTACGCTATTAAAGAGTATATGGACTTAGGCATTATTTACTGTGATGACAGAGCGGATAAGACATATCCTTATAGAATCAGTATCACAACAGATGACCACAACGTTAATTATGTGATGTTAAAGAGCAACGACTTGTTTCTTTCTAACATGAGATATTTTTTTGAACGTGGTTGTTTTAGATTTTAAAGATTTACAATGTAAAGAAGTTATATTGCAGGCTCTTAGTTATTAATTGGTATCATCTATCGCTAGAAAATGAAAAACATAGTAGCAGGTCGCACGGGTGAAAGATACCGCTGTTTCTATGGTCGGGGTTGCCCCCTTACTGTAACAGGTTTTAGACCGTTTTCACCGATAGTCAATGATATAAATAAAGGGTACTTTGTTTCATATTCGAAACATTGTACCCTTTTTGTTTTACTTATCTAATTTTAATTCGACTTCTTTATTAAGTGTTTTATCTGACATAAATTTTCTGTGATTTTTTGCATCTCTTGGAACATTTGGATATGTTGGTTCATAACATTTATACTCATAAAATGGGCAGTCAACACACCCTTGTGCATATTGGTTTGTACAAACGTCAATCAGTTCTTTCACTGTCGTTTTCATAAAGTTCAATCTCCTCATTTGTGTATAATGCTTTTGCCAGTTCAGGCGAATTACCGCATACATTAACATATTCAGAAAACATACTAGGTGTAAAGCCATCAATATTAACTAAACATTCCCCATCTTTGTGATAAACACAAAAATAGCAATCTTGCTCCATTGCTATACAATGCTTCACGATATCTTGTAATCTTATTTTCATATTAGCTACCTCATTTCATAACTTGTATTAACAAGTAACACACCGCCTTTCATTCTCTTCGGGCGGAGTTTGTCGGGTACTTTTAACCCTATTTTAAAATCTGATAAATCACGTTTAATTGGTTTATCCTCTTTAAATAAAAATTGCTTTTCTTCTTCTGTCCAGTCTTTGTGCGTTCCTGTTCTTGGTTCTGTATAACCTTTAATGTCTGCGTTTCCTTGCATAGACAGTACAAACAGATTCTTGCACTTGTTCGGCATCCCTGCACACTTTACGTCATAAAACGGTTCTTCTATTGGTTCTCTGTTTTCATGTGTTACGTGTTCAATATAGGTCTTTTGCCTTGTAAATGTGGCAATGTCCCAACATGACTCCAATGACCATGAGTTAAATTCTGTTGGATGTTCTCTTATACCATCTATTTCATCGGGTAGTAAGTCACAATGTATAGAATCAGTATCAGCGTATATAAATCCTCTTTCATTAACACCATGGTAATTCTTTTGAGCTGCTCGGATAGTAAACTCTCTTGCATACGATGTAATAGCAGAGCCACAAGGAATATAGCCTGCTTTCTTGTTGCTCTCTTCCTGTCGCATAAAACCAAGTGACTCATCATCTTTAACGTACGCAATCTTGAAAGAGCTATCTTTAGATGAAGCCTGTTTGCCATAAAGATTATTAAGAAATAGTTTTGCAAGAGTACGCTGTGCGCCTTTACTATTCTTCTTAATCTCTGCGTACTTGTTAATGTATTCGTCATAAAGTCCTATCATGGTTTCGAACCATACACCGTCTATGATTTCAAAATCATATAAGTCATAATGTTCTAACATTAAATAATAATCAGTACAAGTTACTAACCATTTCAACTATAGCTTCATGCCTGTTGTTTCCACTGTCGTAATAGTACGGGAAATATTTATCGTGCTTCTTACTGTAAACGTCACTTGTTTCCAACATCTCTGTTCCACGATAGAGCGGAGATCCTTTTATCTGTATGAATGGCAAGTAACCATGTTTCACGTGAAACCTTGTGTGAATACGCAAGAAAAAATATCTTGGTTTACCCCATGGATCTTTCTTGAGTGCATCATCATGAATGTAATTACCACTCCAATAATGTGGCTTTCCTACTGGATAAGCATTACCACTATCAGAATGCATCATAGATGGGTAAAGACTATTGACATCTGCTGTTGTGCCTTTGTAATATATCTTATTTTCTTTCCCTCTTACCAAGTAACACCAACCACCACGATATGATTTGCGAATATAATCACCGAAAGTGGGATATTTTGTTATCCCTGTTTCTATCTTATACAAATCAGGAAACATCCACGCATAGTCCGTTTTATCGTAACACTTTTTGAACTCCTCTAAACAGCATGAACCAATTGTAGTTTTATCGTGACCTTGTTCTAGCATAATTTCAAGTGCTTCTTTTACTACAAGAACATCATTAGCAATATACTCTCGTTCCTTTTCGGTTATCTCACATCCTGCATACCTGTAACCAGTGTATTCCATGTCTAGCTTTTTATGTTTGGTAGCGAATGATTTTCCGATAACTTCAACTGAAAATGGTAGCAGCTTCAAGGAATCTCTGAATTCAAGTAACTTGTTGTTTGGTAGTTTCTGTGTAATAGAGTACCACATTCCCTTATCGGATATACTGTATCGCACTTCATTGGTTTGGATTTCTTTGTTCTTTTTCCATGAGTACACACCGTTATCATTATTAAGTGCTTGTGGGTATTTCTTCTGCGCTAGTAAATAGTCAAGAATAAAAGCACCATCAAATTTTAGGTTGTGAAAAAATGCTATAATATTCGTGTCTAAAGCACGAAAATATGTAAACATATCTTCTATACGATGTAGTATAGTGACATTTTCTGTGAATAGTTCTACAATGGCAACTGCCCACACTTCTGTGTGGTCTTGGTTATCATATACGGTAGTTTCAAAGTCACACATGAACATTCTTGTTGAGCGTTTACTATTCATAAGTGTTGTCCTCGATATCCCATGAATACAAAGATTCTTGTTCATCATTTAACGCATCACGTTCTACAACAGATAGCGTTCTACCGCTAATAATTTCGCCAATCGCTTCTAATGATGAAGCAACGTTAACACCTTTTGAATCTGTTAAAACAACTTCCAAGTGTAACTTAATTGCATCCCAGTTATTTGCAAGACGTTCCCCTACAGCTATTAGACCGTCTTTATTTACAGTGCTATGAAATAACGATAATAAAGCCGATTGTGCCTCTTCTGTCATTTCAATATTTGCTCTTTTTCTTCTATTACCGTATATTGTTTCTGTAGGGGCGGGTGTTATTATTCGTACTAAAAAATCATCCACAAAATGCTGAATAGACATATCTCCAATCTGTGGCTGTTTCAAATGCACTGAATTCTTTAAATCATGTATGGTTGGTTGTTTATCTGTCGACCAAAATTCTTTTGCAACTTTCTTATTGCGTTTCCTGGTCTCTGCGCTACGCTTAGCTCTTTCGGATGCTAATTTGTGTTTTAATGCTCCAACAGTTGATATTTCTCCCGTTACTGTTGAATAGGCTTCCTGTTTTGTCAAGGTTATTAATGTCTGCTTTTAGCTGTCTTGTTATATTCGCTAAATCTCTGCCTTTAATGCCCCATTTACGCAACTGTGATTCTGTTTGGTTAGACATTAACATCGCGTAATTCAATATTCTGTTTTCTTAATGCCGATATTTTGCGCCGATATTGCTTGTAGTATTGACTATACTTTGATCTACTCTTTTTCTAATTTATCACACCTCTCACATTTTTGTTTAGATTAAAAAAAGGAATAGGCGTTCTGCCCACCCTTTATATTTTAGGGAAAAAGAAATTTTACGATAAAAACTTCACTTATTTTACTGAATTTACATCGAGACCACAGTCAACGTAAGGTCTACCAGCTTTTGTTTCGCCACTCCGTTTTACGATTGCGTACGGTTTACCATTCATCAACTCATGAATGGCTTTTAAGGAATCCTTGAAAGTTGCTGACTGTGTGGTGTATACTTTTCCATCTACAGTGATAATAGAAAGAAGATCTGCTTCTGTTCCGTCATCCTTTATGTCCTTGTATTCAAGATAAGCGTCCACTGGAATTGACTCACCGTCCGCTACATCTTTCATTGAGATGATACTCGCGTCCATTGTCATGAGATACTGCTCTACCACTGTAAGTTCTCTACTTGCATTTGTAATTGTAAATTTGCTCATTGCTTTTTTCTCCTTATTCTTTTTCTTTTACTTGTGATTATTCTGCGTCTGCTTCTTCAATGTCTTTCTTTGCTCTTGCTGGAAGTACTTCCGCAAGTTCAATGAACTTCTGTTCATCCATTCCATAGAGTGTCTCAATCACTTCTGTTGAAACTACTGCTACTGGTTTGAGTGTTTCTGACTCTACTACTTTAGTAACTGCTTTCATCAACTTCTTGTCATCTGTGTAAGTACCCGCAATTGTTACTTTGTAGTTATCAACTTTTGCTGTCTGTATGTCTACGCACATAACGATAACTTTAGTTGATGCGATTGTACGAGTTACTTTTCTAGCTCTTGCCATTGTTTCTTTTCACCTCTTTCTTTTTTGTTTTGTAGTGCTTGTATCTAAGAATGTATACACGACTTCTTATGAAGCCGAATCAGATAAAAGGAATCGAACCTTTACACGCTGCCACCGGTTTTTTCGCCTACTTGGGTGCCGGAATATCTGTTATTTTTGTGAGTGGACGGTGTTGTGAACACCGCCCTATATGGTGTGGTATATGCAAGTTGGATAAATATTTATCTTCCTTACATTATTAAGTGTAGCATATTTAACTTGAAATGTCAAGTGGTTTTTTAATAATTTTCTACTACTTTTAATTTTTTCAGGTCGGATATTTTCCACGCCACATCATCTGTATACTTAACCATTGGAAAATCAACATTAAATTTATATAACCCTATTGCATCCTCGTAAACCCATAAGCCGTATTGTTTATATTTTTTCGGGTTGACTTCGTGTGCGTATAAAAGTCCATTTTTGTCTCTTGTCATGTATTCAAATTTATCTTTTATAAAACTAAGAAAAAACATATCGTTGCTTGATATTGTAACAGAAGTTTCATATTCTTGCTCGCTCCAATTAAATATTTCGCTAGAACATCCGCCTTTGCC
>CYGL01000574.1_pt1 | contig 13701 bp, 15 predicted proteins | sample 485531 | NCBI WGS metagenome assembly CYGL01 (sample SAMEA3497897, study PRJEB9818) | human gut metagenome | reverse complement strand
AGGTATCTTGAATTAGACCCGGATTTCCAGAACGTTCTGGATTCTGAATTTTAAGGAGGATAATATAATGTAATAAAAAGTATGAACATCTAGTAAACGAATAATGCCAGAATCAGCGGCGCAAGGAAATATATAGTTAGTGAATAAAACAGTTTGACACTGTGATGTATAAAAGTAATAAAGTTCATATTGATAATGAGCTTGAAAGATTAAGAATATAGAAAGTGAAAGATTGTTAACTGAATTAGAAGAGTTAATTAGCAATAAAGAGTCCGTATAAACGGACTCTTTATTTTATGCTTTACTCTTTCCTCAGCTCTCCCTTTGCAAGCAACACCACCAATTCCGTATTCTGTTTTGCCGTTCCGGTGTAGTCCTCAATCCCGTTTGCTCTTGCGATCTCTTTCCTGTGTTCAAAACTGCTGGGAATCCCTACCGCATTTAATGCAGCAACTAAACCGATTCCGGGATAGAATCCTTCTATTCTTTTTGACATGTCAAAATTTTTACCTCCGATCTTACCGCTGTTAGTATACTGCCATAACGTAGCACTTTTAGCATACTCGTCCTCTTTTGAAGTATATCTCGCATACCACAAGGGAAAATCTTTCAGTTTGCTATGCAACAAGTGGTTCAGCAGATAATCCCGGTTAGCATAGTATCCGCATTTATACCCGTAAAACTGCATTGTCTGACAGAAGTTAGCAATCAGCGTGCTTCTGGAAATGCGTGTCAATGTGGTTGTATCATACCTTGACAGCTTTTCTTCCGTGTCATATTCAAAATCGCACCAGATTCCCAGATTGATTTTATCTTTGTACGGTCTGATTGTCTGCTCAAACTTGATACAATTCGCAGCAATTGTCCTACCGGAATGAATATACACAAACCAGTAAAACCCAAGGTCAAGTCCGCGCTTTACAACCTCAGTTGCAAAGTATTTCATCCGTTCATCTTCTGTCACTCCGCTTCCTGCGCGAACAATCACACCAGTGATGCCAGCTTTAACAACCGCATCCCAGTCAATCGGATAATTCCATTTTGACACGTCTATGATTTTTTTACTCATGCTCTGCTCTCCTTTCTAGTTCTTTTACCCTGTTCGTAATATCGTTCACTTTTGTTTCAATTACGATCAGTCTATCATCCATGCCTGAATGTCTGTCCATTCGTTTCTCTAAAGCGTCTAAACGATATTTTATTAACGAATTATTCATAATTGCGACAAGCAACGCAGATGCCAAACTACAACTAGCCGTTACAATAGATTCGATCATGTTCATTCCTCTTTTGTGAGCTGCTTTGGAATCTGGTCAATACCAACTGCGGACAACCCGCTGGCAATGGAAATTGCCACTGCTTCCAGCACATTTCCAGCACCAATATCAATTCCGGTTACGATCGCAACAACTCCGCACACGCAGCCAATTAAAACAGACAAAACAGGCAGCCAGTTGTCTTTTACAACCTGTGTGCGTTTGGCAACCTCTACCGTACCGTAACAAATAACTGTGATAGATAAATAAGGAATAACTGTCATAACTTTGCACCTCCTTGCACTAATTTATATACATTTTCGGATAATTTTACATACATGCTGCCATTAACATATAAGAAAATCCCGTCATAATGTATTTGTGTTTTGTTAAAGAAAATTGGATTTATTAACCTGTCCCCGTTTGACGGCAAAAACATGTCTTGCACTTTGAACAAATATTCCGGTGCTTCTGACACGATCGGCGGGTCAGGATCTGGTGGCTCTGGTGGGTCTGGTGGCGGGTCTGGTTTCGGGTCGATGTCCTCCCCGTTATAAAGCTTCTGCCAAAAATACCAACCCATTTCACCACGAATCGGTTGATTTTTGTCTTTCGGTCGTTCGTAGTTCCGCAAAAACATGTCGGCCAACATTTTTATCATTGCTTCCACGCTCTCGCCTGTCTGCCATTGCGTAAACTCATAAAAGCTGTAAGGGTACTTAGCTGTCGCTTTCCATTGCTGTTTGTTTGCAACCTCCCACTTTATCCGCTCTAGCTGTCCCGTCCCGCTGTCGTGCGCATACCCGTTTGCATCCATCCAGCTAAAAAGTTTTGTTGCTGGTGTCCATTGCACAAGACCAAAACCAAGGTCAGTGTTTCCCGCGTCCAAGTTCTGCCAGATTCCCGGGTTGACATGAGATTCTACCCACATGTTTCCCATCATTGCACACACAGCGTAGGAAGTCCACCTGTTTTGTACAGACGCGCCCGCAAGATAGTCATATATCTCGCGGGCATTTTCTAACGCTTCGGCAAGCGTTAGCCATCTGTTTCCACTTATCATTTTAATGTGATTGTTGCGTTTGTGCCTGTTGATGTCTGTAATGCACCAGATGTCCATTCAAGCGCCAGAATCTTTTTGTTCTGTAAAGTAAGTTCAGGACTGGGAACAGCACTTCCAGCAACTGTACCAAGTGTTACCCACTGTTCAGATTCTGCATTTTTTCCCTTAATTGTGAACGTCCCGGCGTTGCCGTTCTGTGTGCTTAATACCTGCGCAGTAGTGAACTGACTGTCGTCAATACGGATGGAATTGCTTGCATTGTCTCCGCCACCTCTGGAAAGGTTGTACAGTACCATAGTTAAAGGCTTGACTTTCGGCTGTGTCTCTAACGCAGTCACCCTTTCTGTCAGCTCGTCCAGTGTCGTTTTATTCCCGTCCGCCGTCTGTTTTGCTTTTGTCGCGTTCGCGCTAGCTGCGTTCGCAGCGTTTACAACATCGGTTGCCGCTGTCTGAGCTGCGCCCGCTTTCTGTTCTGCGCTGTTTGCAGCTTCCTGCGCTGCTGTCACGTCTCCGGTCATACCGTCCGCAGTTTCTTTCAGCTGCGCCACCTGCTTTTTGGTATCTTCGTGAACGGCTTTCAGTTCTACCTGTGCGCTTTTTACGTTTTCCACATCGTTTACAGCTTCTTCTGCTGTCTGACTAGCAGTAAATAAAGCGCCGTCGATGATCTCCATGTCGTTGTTATAGTCACCGAGAAAAGTAGGCTTGTCTGTCCCGATAAACTGAGATAATTTAAAATTGGCTGTTTTGTTTGTACTACTCATTGTTTTACCTCCCTTTTAAGCGTTTTCTAATGCAGCAATTCTTTCCTGCAATGTCGTGATCTTCCCAGCGTTCGCGCTGTTTGCATCGTTCGCAATTTTTACCGCTTCTTCTGCTGCGGTTACCAAATTTTTTGAGTTTTCAATGTCCGCAACCGCTTTAGCAGCTTTTTCTTCTGCGCTGCTGGCAACCTGTGTCAAAACATTCAGAGACGGCATTACAGCCAGCAATTTACCCTGCGATAAAGTGATGTCATTTTTTAATGTAACATTTTCTTCTGTCATTTTTGTGATCTCTGTCTGTACTGTTGTCATTTCGTTTTTTACGCCTGAGGTTTTACCTTTCAGCGATTGCAAGACTGCATCAATTTTTTTGTTGTTTTCGTTCCAATCTCCCATGATGTCAACAGCATCTTTTTTCTGGTACATTCCGAAATTAAAAAACCTTGTGTGTCTTGTAAACATTTTTTTTCCTCCTTTCTTTAAACAAGCAATTCTTTCAGTAAAACATTTTCGCTGATAATTTTCCCGCGGATTGACGCAAAAGCAAAACTGTTGAATTGATCTGCATTATTGAATGTCAAGACGTTTCTATATAGCACCTCAAACGGTAAACCGTCCCTGTAATTAAACGCTTTTCTATCAATCTCGATTGACGCGTTGCTGTTTGTTTCTACCAGCACTTCAGTTGTAATTTCGTTATCATTTGTAGAACGGATAGCAAATTTTAGCCAGACAGCCCAGTTATAGGGAAAAGTAGTCTGGGCTGGTTTTTCCGGTGCTGGAATAGACACAGTACCTACCTTAACAAATCCATGCGCACTTCTGCCAACTGTCCGATTCCCTAAACCGTTTCCCACATTATAGGTATCGTAAAAAGTCGCGTTTTCAGTATCCCACCACAACGCATCTTTATTCTTTGCTTTGATCGCCTGACAAGTTTCCGCCATAACTGTGTCAAACTCCTGCGCGGTCAAGTGCAATTCTGCGTCAACCTGCATGACCTCGTCTAATGCTCTGGCATGGGAAACCAGATCACCGCTTCCCGGACTGTTAACACTTGCATCAAAAATACCGTACATTTTGCAATAGCTTTCGGCATCAAACACACCCGCCCGGATATACAATGCTTTGAAATCATTGCAATCTTTGTCAAAAGCTGGGAACCACCCATCAAACTGTCCGCAAGTGATCGCTCTTACTCTTAAAACGTCATACACATTATTGACAGTGTTTCCAACTCTGTCCCGGTATCCGGTTGTCGGGTCAAAAATCCGAAAACCATCTTCGTTGACTTCGTCAATTTCAAGTCGCAGCTTTTCCAGCTGTTCCTCAACCCACTCTTTCAGACGTTCAACTGCAAAGTCTGTGTACTGCTCCAGATATGCCTTTGTATTGTCTATTTTGCCGTTCAACTGCGCTACATCTTTTTCATGCGTTAGCTTGATATCGTCAACATACTCGCGCAATTCTGTGATAAGTGCTTCAAGCCGTTTCACGTCTTTTGTATGCTCTACCCAGTAGTAAGCGTCCTGAGTGTCAATGTAAACGTGTAAATCTGCCACCGTCTGATCTAGAGTTTTCAAAAGCTCCGCTTTTAACTCTGTCACTTTTTCGTCTGTATAATTCTGATAATTTGTCTCTAAGTCAGTCAGAAACTGGATGATCTGATTGATATTGTACGCAATCTTCTGCATCATTTCCAACTGGCTAACAGACGCATCCCATTCAGATGGCAGTGATAAATAGGCATTATTAAAGCATAGCTTTTCCGGTAACTTTTTATCCACCTCTTTTTACCTCCTTTTAATAGATTTTTAAGAAAAGAGTACGGGAAACTGTGTCCGAGAATTGCCCCACTACATCCATAAGCGTCTCCCGGTATTTTAAAATCAATTCCGCCTGCGGTACATTGTATCCGCTTTCCTGAAAGTTTTCTGAATACACCTCTTTTCCGTTTGAAGATGTCGTTCCGTTTCCACTTCCCTGATCTACTGTTATTGTAGTTGCATAATCCGTGTTTGTCAAGCGATTTTCCGGCGTATCATCAAAAATATTTTTGTTGTTGCTTTCGCTTGTGCTTTTCCCGCTTGCGTTCGTTTCTCTGTTACCTGTCCGCGCGCTTTCTCTGCTGTAGCTCTTTAGTTTGTCAAGTTCTAACAAACTGGATTCATAAAGTTTGTTGTACACAGGCAGCCAACGCGAAACATTTTGATTAAATCTAAGAATAAAATATTCCGGTGTTTCGTACTCGATTTCCCGCATCATATTATCAACACAAAACTGTTGAAAAAACGCGTTTTTAAATTCTTCATTGAAAAAATTGTTTGTGTTATACAGCATCTTAGACCGCGCTTTTTCGATTCTTTCCGTAACACTCATTTCATTTTCAAACCGGATAAAAGGATATCGTTTTTCTTCCTCTGGATGCAGCGGGTTGTTGTCCTGCGAATAATGATAGATAATATTTCTTAAGGTTGTTGTGTGGCTACTCATTTTTTATATTTCCCTCCGCGTTGTTCATAACAATTTCAGTTCCACCGCCTTTTGAATCCATGCTGCCGATTCCAGCGATTTCCTGCGTACCCAGGCTTAAACGATTACAGTTAGGATTAAAGTCTATACTAATTCCAGCTAACTCTGGGAACAGTCTTTTAATTTTCTTAAGTGCTTCTCTGCGCATAAACAGCCCACCGTCACGCAGCGCAAGAATATGTTCTTCGTTCGCTTCTGCTTCGGATTCTACCAGCCGCTCTTTTTTGTAAATGTTTAAGTTATTGTACCCTAACCGTGTAAGGTATTCGCTCCAGATGCAGTTCTTTTCTTTTTCCAACTGCTCCAAAATACACGGAACGGATAAGTCAAGGACTCCTTTTGCGTCAGTAGAAAAACCGTCTGTATCATCGACAAGAACAAACGGTTTCCCGTCCTCCGCTTCATTGATAGCACGTTTCGCACTGTTTACGTTGTCCTTATTTACAAAGACACCTTTCGGCTTCATCTGCAAACGGGTGTTCACATCTTTCGCTTTTTCGATCATTGTAAACTTTTTAGCAAAGTAATAAATTTCCGGCATGAACGGGCGGAAAGTCTGATCGTTAAAAATAATAGCGCTGTCTTTTTCGGTTGCCTTGTGGTGGTATCCGCTGGCGGTATTGATATAGCGGGTTGTCGGTATGTTATAAATGTTAAAGCTTCCCGCTTTTGCACAAGGCAAACACAGGTATCCCATAACTTCATCCCTAAAAAAGCAAACTGCGCCGTTAAAAATTAAAGCCTGCTCCAAGGCGCGGGCGCTTACTGTGTCAGGAAGCCCTGTCCATGTGTAACGATTTATTGCTAATAAATACAGCTGGCATACAAAATGATCAAACGTAACACGTTCATCAAATTTTCGAACAATTTTGCCATCATATCCGATTCCGCACAATCCCAGCGGGTCTGTTGAAAAACCAATTCTTCCCATTTTTTCTTCCTCCTTTTACTTTGTATTGTTTCCGTATGTACCAACATTGTTTTTGTCATGCCATAGTGTAAAGCCGTTTATAAACATATTGCGTAACGGCTGTAAAAATTCATTCGGAATATTGCCATAAACATTTACATTGTTGCACTTTATATAATTGTAGCGCGGTCTGCTATTTAAGTTCGGTATACCGAAACGACTAACCTTGTACCCGTAAACATCAAAAAACTGTTCGATTTTTTCTGCAAACTCCGGTTTTACTGTCCACCATCTGTACAAGATTTCCAGTTTTTTAGAAGCAATGAACGTTGCAAGTCCTCCACCACTCGCTCCCGTCAAGCTAACATTTGTTTGCATCTGCCCGATACGCTGTCTGTCTCTTTCTGAGCTTTGTAGTTCCGAACGTACATTTTTGTATGCGTCTATTCCGATGGAAAGCACGTTAAGCGGGTCACCTGTGAAAACAGACTGTACCACATTTCCAACTGTATCCCAAAAAATATTCGATCTGTTCTGAGAGTGCACAAGAGTGTTTGTAGCTTCTGCCTGTGCGGTCTGTAGTGGGTATGTGTTATTTTGTACCGGGAAGCACGGAAAACCGCTTATATTGTTGGCGTTCAGTAAAAAATCTTCTTCTGCTCCACAATAGTCCGGTGTATAAAAATAAAAATTAGGTGCGGGTATTAACGTACTAACAAGCATCACAACTGGTGCACTGTCTTTAATAAATTCAGGCTTTAAAACAAAACGGTTTCCATTCGGCAATATGCACTCTATAAAAGAAAACTGGGAAGTATACATTTTTTTATTTTTGTACGCGGGGAACTTAGATTCCCAGCCAATTAACGCACCGCCCGCATTAGAACGAAACGGAAAACTTGAATCAGAGATTACACCAATATTAAAACCCATTGTTGATTGTCGTACAGTTACAGTTCCACTAAATCCGAAAGACGGCACTGCATAGATGGCTAATATTGACTGCGAAACCCACGGGTAACTAGAAAGCGCTTCCATTATTGCCGTTATGCTGCTAGTCCCCCACTGGTGCGGCTCCACTAAATATGCGCGTACAGCTGATGGTAGTCCGCCATATACCCCGCCCTGTGCTGCTGTTACTTTTGGCTCTTCCAACGTGCCAGGATCAGATAAAAGGTCAATTGCGCTTAGAATAATAAAAGGATAATTAGAATCTAAATCGCCTAAAACTTGTACTTCCTCATGCGCGATAACATAATCCCCAACATCAACAGGTTCTTGCACCGTGTTTGTTTTAAAATCATCGTTCGCAACATGCTCTCTGCTGATGTCGCAGTCCCTTATAACCATGTCAAATAAAAAAGTCTGATACACGTCTATCTCAAAATTTAAGAGTGACGTTTCCGGGTTGATATAAATAACCTGTGTTACAAAAGCATAATACCATTTTCCGCTTGCCTGATTTTTAAAACATAGATAACACGCGTTACCTATTTCCTCCGCGTTAACCGGGACTTTTACACCACGATGTTCCCGAATATATTTAAAATCTGTAAAAACACGAATTGACTTTGAACGAAAATAATTATATTGTTCGTTCTTATCTGCAAAAGATAACTGCCTAACCTGTGAAGCGTCAAGCGGAACATCTGCGCATATCATCAGTTCGTTCGCTTGCATTGCGTATACTGCTTCTAGTGCCACGTTTTAAAACCTCCTTTTGAAAAAAGGGAACGTTTCCGTTCCCTTTTATAAAATCTTTATCCTGTGATCGTCACAGCTTTTGTTACCTGTACGTTTGTCTGTCCTGCTACAACTGCTTTCAGCGTCAATGTTTTGGCTGTTTCGTTGGGGCTAACTTCGATGGTTGCGCTCTTACTGTCACTTGCAACAATCCTTGTGCTGGTGGCTTCCGCTCCCTCTAAGGAGAAAATCACTCCACCATTCACCGGGGTGGTAGCTGCTGTGTATTTACTCTGTGCACCTTTTGCGATCGACGCTTCTCCGGTGATCGTCACGGCTGTGTACGTGCTGACATCCTCCGTAGTAAGGGCAACCGCGTTATGGAAAGGACTTGTAAAATAAATCTGCCATACGTGTAACCAGTAATTCCAGTACAGCTTTTCACCGTTAAAAAATTCTGATGTTTCAAACAACTGGTCGTAAATATTCAGCCATTCATCATCCGCAACAATTGCCAAAATTTCCGGATGTCCGGGAATTTCTGGAATTACAGTGATTCTGCCTAAAATCTGCGCTTCATCCATATGGAACGCATACGCAAGCGCCCGCACTGACGTGACAGCGTCCGCTTTTGGTGTAATAAATACCCGCTGGCTTTCCCTAGCAGTTGTATTTAAAACACCTGCTGCATTGTAATTTTCAGATGGAAACAGTAAATTGTTTGACACAATACGCATGGTAGTCAAAAAATCCTGTGCGGTGTCTGCGTCAACAGGGTCTACTGTGTGTACAAGCTTGACAAAACCGTTATCAAGCGCGGATGCAATTGCACCCATCGCGTAAAGCATTTCGGAAACTTCGTTCCCTGTGTACATGGAATCAATCACACGATCAACAAAATTTCCAAGTCCCTGCGCACTGTAAAATGCACTCCGCAGCATTTCCCGGTTCACGGTCTTTTTGAAAAACTCTTCCCGGTTTCGGTTCATAAAAGCAACCGCGATATCGGGTTTTTCCTGCTTTAACATCGCCCAAGGGTCAGTATCGGAACAAAAAGAATGCGCTGCTGCGATCTTTACCCATACGCTTTCAATTGTCTCGCCATATTCCAGCATCCCCCTTTTTGCGAACGCGAACGGGGAAGTGAAATACATCTTGTCAATTTTCTGCAGCGCCCAAACGTTTACGAGCTGGTTCATGAACCGGTTCATAATGGGCTGATACTGCATCATGATCTGCCCAAACTCTTTGATGTTTGTGTTCGTAACTTCGGGAAGCAGTCCCTCCCATTCTGTACCTTTTAAGCTGTTTTTAAAACTCTGTAATGCTAAAGGCACATTTTTCAAAACTCCTTTTACTGCCATAATTTACCTCCTTTTACAGGTCGAGAAAATCTTCTGTTTTGATTTCCTCCACTTCCTCCTTTTCTTCTTTGTTTTCCTTTTCCGTACCAGACAGAAAAGCATCTGCATACTGCGTTCTGATGTCTGCGACCTCGGCTTCCAGTCTGTCGTTATCGTCCGCAATTTCTGCAATCAATTTCAAAATTGCGGATTCATCCAGCGCACCATCTTCCGGTTCATCAATCCTAGCAATCATTCGCGCTTTCGAAATTAAATCATCCCGTTTCATTTTTTCCCTTTCTCCCGTGTTCAGCTAAGTTAATAAGTAAGGGAAAACACGCGCATATCCCTATACGCCACACAGGAAAGCCGTTTCACACGGGGGATTCTGTCCTATGCTGTAAGTTCTCCCTCTATGCTTTTATTATAGACTACCGCTGTACCAATGTCAACCCCTAATTCCTAAAAAATCCATGCCGATATTCTTACATTCCTGCGATTCAAACCGGAAATTTCCGGCATTAAATTGTTTCCTGCACATCGAAACTTGCGCGGATATTGCGCCTGTTAGGCAAGTATTTTCATCGTGATCTTTTGTGGATATTGCAAAAAGCCGATGAAAATTTCTGTCTGCTTTTAACGATATATAATATCTTCCATTTTGCAACATCCATAAACCATAAAAAATACCATTATGTTTTATTGTCATTAAATACCTTGCTCCCGCAAGATTCTGCTTTGCAATAAATTGCACGTTGTCCAGCAAAAAGATATTGTCAATACTGTAATTAAAATAAGTAGCATCTGAGAACGCACGATAAAAACCGCTTTGCTGTTTTTCCTCCGCTACGTATTTATTTCTGTAAACCTCCATCACCCAGCCATGTCCGCGCATAAAGTGAATACCGGATTGCCAGCGTTTGTGAATCCCTAAAGCAACAAAGTACGGGTTCAATAGGGATACCATATTGCTAACTAAAAAATAAGTAAGTTTCCGTGTTAATTGCTCAAACCCTCTTCCGACTGCGTCATTGATTGCAAAAAACTTCGTGATTTCATCCGCGCAATAGTCACCCGTTTCGCTTTGAAACTCGTCAAGAAAAATATTGTCGGCATCATTGAAAAACGTAGATATTCGCTTTACTTTATCTACCATACTTAGCGCAATCACGTAACCACAAGAAATTTCAAAAGCTTCCGTTTTTATGAAAACTTCTGCAAACTTGCCAGAACCGCTTGACACGGAATATAAATCAGTGCTGGGGAATTTATTTTTTACGTCCGCCCAAAATGCCGGGATGTAACTGTTTAGTTCGTCCTTTTTTCTAACTAAACAGATAAATTTTTTACTTTTATGCAAAAATTCATTTATCAAAAACTCTTTTACAGCAAAGGATTTTCCACCGCCTTTTGAGCCTGTTATAATAAAAATGTCAGGCGTGTTTCCGTCAAGGTCTTTTGTTTTTAATATATTGTCTAGTCTGTAATGCTTCTCCATGCTACCTCCTTTCCAATAAAAAAGAGGAACAGCTGTTCCTCTTTTTATGCCGATCTGTTAAACAAGCACCAGCGTCAAAAATTCATTTTTATTATTCGACTTTCGATATTCCGCTCTCAATGTAAGCGGATTATCTGCTGTAGGCGCTCCAACAAACTGTTCAAGCGTCTGAATACAATCTGCTACGGTGGGCGACAGTGTGGTGATGCAGCGACCGTCTGCCAGTACAAAACCAGTACAAACACACTCGTCCCCGGTGGCTTTTCTAGTGGTTTCCCACTGTGCCACCCCAACAACTGTCATATCTTCCCCAACGTGATCGGTCAATCCCTCGCTGTTCTGGGAAAGGCTGTACAGCATTTTCTTATCTGTTACGGTGTTAATTAAACTCATGGTAAATTCTCCTTTTTATTCTGCTTTTTCTGCTTCGTCAACTGTTACGACTTCGGAATACTTCAAAAAATCTTCAACGCTTAAACGTCTCAGCTCTTCTCTGTATTCAGTGTTCACACAAAACAACCCTTTTGCATCCGGGTATGCTTTGTTGATCTCTCTTGTGATCGCCGTGTTAGAACTTACTCTAACCGGAACAATGATGTCTGGAAAGGCAGTTACCTGTCCATCTGCAAACTGGGCTACCTTGATAACAGTTGTAGTCACAGTTCTTGTGAAAAAACGTGTCCTTGCGTCTCCGTCTCCTTTTCTCATTTTTTTGCTTCTCCTTTCTTTTTGTGTTGTATTTTTTATTACATTATTATAGTATCACATATTGAGCGAAACGTCAACATCTTTTTGCACGTAAAGTGTAAAAATCTTCTATTAACACCATACCCCCACTAATATATTTTGGTTTTAATTTTCCGCCCACTTTTAAGCCGATCTTAAAATCCGTTATTGGATGTGTTGCCAAAAATAATTTTTTTGATTTTTCGGGCATTCCCGCGCACTTTATTTCCCAGTGCCCGGATACCTTTTTCCCGTCCTCTTTTTGTACAAATTCTGCATATGTCTTTTGTCTTATAAAAATAGCACTAGACCAGTCACTTTCCCGCTTCCAATGCAATAACTCTGTAGCATGTTCTTTTATCATTTTTACTGGTTTTCCATCATCAAGCATATGAATCGAGTCTGTATCACTGTATACAAAATTTTCATAATTCGCTTGCGCGTGCGTTATAGTAAAATATCGCGCATATGCTGTCACCGCTGCCCCTGCTGCAATGTATAACGTGTCTTTTTCATGCTCCGGGTGCAATTCAAAACCTATGGAGTCTGTTTCCGGGTCGATGAATGGCTCGCGGTAAGAACTATTGTCATTTATAGCCAATCTGCCGTATAGGTTATTCAAAAACAATTTTGCTTCCGTGCGTTCTCCCTTGTCTTTTGTAGTCATTTTTATTTGCATGTAATGGTTAATATAAGAATCAAAAAGTCCTATTGCGCCATGAAAATAACAACCATCTAATATCTCTAAGTCATACACTTCATAATGTTCCAATAAAAGTAAATAGTCCGTCATAAAAAGCGTTAATTCCGGTTTAGCTTCTTCCGTTTGTCCATCTTTGTTCGTAAAATATCTATAATATTTCCCACGATAGTAGATATCAGAAGTTTCCAGCCATTGTGTAGAATTATACCTATAATCTCCCTTAATTTGTACAGTTGGAAGAAACCCGTCTTTCAGCTTAAAACGACAGCGCAATCTAACATAAAACGGATAAACTCTTGTCTCTAAGCATTTATAGGGGATTTTTTTTTCGAAAAATATCGGTTTCCCTGTTGGGTAATAGTTCTCACTTTTACTGTGCATAACACTGGGATATAGAGAATTAACATCAAACGTCATGCCATTCTGTGCAATGTGCTTTCTTTCTTTGTATTTGTAATAGCAATAACCACCTTTATAAGCTTTACGGATATATTCATCAACATTATCACTACCACGCTCATATTTTATCAACGTTATTTCTTTTAAGTTCGGAAAAGCTGACTTGAAATCCATAGCATCAAATTTGTTTTTAAACTCGTCCATGCAGCACGATCCTATAGTTAATTTGTCGTGTCCGTTTTTTATCATAACTTCCAAAGCTTCTTTCAAGACGTAAATGTCGTTAATAATATAAGCGTATTCTTCCGGTGTTATTTCACAGTTTGCGTGCCGCAATCCTATATATTCCATTTCCAATTTTCTGTGCTGTGTATTAAATGCAGACCCAATTTGAGCTAGTGTCATAGGCATCAGTTTCACGCTGTCCCGAAATTCGATCACTGTGTCAAATTTTGGTTTGACTGTGACGGTATACCATTTATTTGTATCGGATATTAGAGCTTTAAACTCTTTTGCATTCATGTCTTTATTGCGTGCATTATTCCATGTATAACCGTTCTTTAATAACCAATACACAATAAAAGCACCGTCAAAACGTAAATTATGAAAATAGCATAGAACGTTTTTATTCAAGTTAAAAATATCGTTCAAAAAATCTTCTATGTTACCGCGCAAGTGCGGTTGTTCTGTAAATAATTCTATCCACGCAGCACTCCAAACTTCTGTCGATATCTGACCTGCATATACCGTTGTTTCAAAATCTGCTGCTATTATAACGGGTTTTTTTCGCTTGATTTTTTTGACATTGTGAAACCTCTCAGAAT
>CYGL01000573.1_pt1 | contig 13718 bp, 20 predicted proteins | sample 485531 | NCBI WGS metagenome assembly CYGL01 (sample SAMEA3497897, study PRJEB9818) | human gut metagenome | reverse complement strand
TTTCTTTAGTTAAAGAATTACTAGATGGAACCCACTTCTTGGAATCTTTAATACCAATAACTTTTTCACGAATAGCAGCATTCGTGTCGTACACCTCCTGTAGCTTTTTCTGAAACTCTATTACGTCTTCGTTAGTAAGTTTACCTTTCTTCTCAACAATCTTGTTTGTCATATCGTTGTAAACGCATTCGAGTTCATTACATAAGCGAGCTTCTATCTTCATCAGCATTGCGTGTACAAAAGTATCATAAAGTCTTTCCATTTTGTATTTTCTCCAAAAGTCTTTTGATTTCCTCGTTATCTTTATTCTCGATATGAGCCTTTAAAATGCTCTTGAAAGCGGCATCCATTGCCTCGTATCTACTGGAATATTCCTTACCATCCGCAAAACACAAGCCTTCCTCTACACACCATGATGTAGTTTGCCAAGCGAACTTACCTTTCGAAATGTTTGCAACACAAATATAATAGCCAAAATGCTCTAAAAGCCAATCAAGCACCATATCATAGCTTGGAGCGGATATTGCCGGGTGCTTACTATTCAACTTTAAGGCAGCAGAAAACTCAATATTAGATTTCTCCCACTCGGAATTTGAATAAGCGATATAACTTCCGTAATGCTCACTATATTTTCCACCCTTACGAATACCACCCTTTGCTGTCCAAGGGCTGGCGTAAGACCAAAATTCGTCTATCTTTTCATCGTAGCCAACCTCCTTCAGAAGCTTGGCTATCTCAAAAGGAACTACCTTTGGTTTTACAGTCTGCTTATTTTCCATTTTCTAACATTTTAATTTCTTGCCAATGAGTTACTGGCATCCACATATAATTACAAAACTTATACTCTGCGGTTTTTACTGTACGGTCGTTACTTCGGTGACAAAACCATATTTCTTTATTCTTCTCATTTGTGACAAGAACTTCTTCTTCAAACTCTGGCAAACGCTCCTTTACAGAAATCCAATCAGACTTATCAGCTTCATCATATGCTTGTTTAAGCAAAGGAAGAACCTTATCCAAGTCTTCGAAATCCGGTACGATTTCATTCACTCGCAAGATTGCTTGACCTAACAAGCTCTTAATCTTTTTTCTGTCCATTGCTCTTCTCTGCTTGTTTCTCTAAGTCTTTTAAATCTAACTCCTCAAACCGAGGAACTGACTTGCCATCTACCTCAACATTTCCAAAGAACATTTCCTTTGGTCGCACCCAAACCTCATGCTGTCCGCACACTGCTTGATATGCTACCTTTACTTCTGAAGTCTCGCTATCAATAACATCACCAAGGTACTCATAGAAATCACCCTTGTAGTGTCGGTAAATCGGCTTACTGAATCCACCATGCAGCCAATCGGCTTTGTCCTTGATTTCCACGTACTCCCTTACCGCATCACACTTGCTGGACTTACTCAATTCTTCTACCCAATCAAAGAATGCTTGCTTGTCCTTGACCTCTTCACTTGATACCATAAAGAGATAAGTGCAAAGAAGCATATTACCTGCATCAGTATCATATTTCTTATTTACCTCTTCAGCTAATTGCATCATAGGTGTATCTAAGCGATAATTCCAACTCATAATCTATCCTTTTTTGCTTTTTAAAGTTGCCAAATCCTCTTTCAAACGTAGATGAAAATCATCTTCTCCATCATCACCGGAAAGAAGGTAATCAATTCTTTGGGCATAAACCTGAGCTTTCTTCAGAAGTTCAATACCCTTTTTGAATTCCTTGATAGTCTCTTTAGATAAGCCGTACTTGTTAGGCATCGTATGATGATGCTTTCTAACATACTTGTCTTCATCCTCCTCCAACCATCTGTCTTCGAGAAAACATCTTTCGTCTTCCTCATCCAATGGATGACCATCAATATAATCTTCTATCTCTGTATATATGTCAGCAATCCTATTCTGAACATAATCAAAACGTCCACCACTCATAGTCTTTCAACTTCTAAAATTTGAACTTACTTCAACGCACTCAATCTTGCTTCTAACTGTTGGATTATGTTATCTATAGTCTTCCCCCTATAATCAATAGCAATATCCTCCAAGACTTCAATCTGAGCTGCAATTTTTATTCTATCTCTTACTACTGTCATAATCAATCTTGTTTATTTTTACCCATCAAGTTGATTGCATTGAGCTAAGTCTATTGCATATGCCCAACGCTTGGGAACAAAAGACTTTGTTGGTTCAAACCTGTCCGCTCGCTCAACACAAACATCTTGCGTCCGGTAAATCAATCCGTCTGAGCCTTTTTCCTGCAACTCTACTAGAATTGTATAGTCTAGTATCGGGAACTTATCAATATCATGCCAGACTTCACCGCCTTCAATGAAGGAAGGTTTAATATGATTAATCTTTTTTGCCATCACTTACCACATATAAAAGGGTTTGACTTATATTCTCTAGTTATGATCTCACGGCTACCAAAGCACCATAAGTCCCTGGATTGTTCCTTGTGCAACCTTGATGACTTAATATAATAGCCATTGTTGACATCATAATGCTTACGTACCATGATATTGTCATTTACCACTCCGACCTCATCATCCGTAATTACATAGAACATTCGACCATCACTAAACGCTTTCAAGCCTTTATACACTCCATTAGAAACAACCATCTTTTCATAGCCGTTCGTCTCCAAGTTGGCATAATCCCAGATGGTTTCCAAATCATCATCATTCAGAAGATTATTGTCAATAATAACCTTACCGATAACCTTGAATTTGCCATCATGCATCATAGCCTCAACGACAAATTCATCGGCAGCGTTGAAATCACTAATCTCTATGAGTCTCATAATACTTATGCTTAATATTCTCGTAAATCACCCTCTTTGCAGCCTTTGCTCTTCTGTTATTATCCGAAAAGACATCATCATACAAAGACATATCTTCACTCTCAAAAGCCACATGCTCACCTTTGTAGCAAGCATCAAAGCGGCATCCTTTTTCGGACTTAGCCGCAGTAAACTTTATCTTACCAAACTTAATCTGCATAAGCCCTATCCTAGAAAAAATATTAATGATACTATTTCAAGAGCAAACAAAAATGCTAATGCATTCTCAATTGTGAATACCTTTTTCATTGTTTCAATACAGTTTTACGTGTGTCTCACGCTCTAAATTTATATTGTAAGGGGATTTTATACCCCCCTTGTTGTTCTTACTTTAAAACTCGATAAGTTTCGTAGAAATCGTGAAAACTCTTCAAATAACCTTTCTCCGTCAAAGAGTTTAAGATTTCTTTCAGCTCATCCTTGGTATTATCCAAATCGAATTCATACAACTCAGCAAATGTAAAGTACTTGTTACCACCAATTACATCAGCCATCACTTCGATATTGCCATAAACCATTGTTTCTTTCTTACTCAATCTAGTATTCATAACGAATCACAGTTTTTACGGTGTGTCTCACCTTTTTAAAATTAGTAACCTTGTTTCTTAATTACATTGCAAAGATACAAAGAATATTTGAAACATGCAAGTTACTTAATGTATTTCTTCCTTCTTTTAACGCTTATTATATCTAAAGGTATAAAATTAACTTTCTATAGCAGAAAATGCCAAAGAATCCACCATTTCATTATACATATTACCTCTATGAGCCTTTACCCAATGGTATCTTATCGTCTTGCCTTTCGCTACCTTATTATATATAGGCTGCAAATCTCCCAACCTGAAAGCCTGTATTCTTTCAATCGCTACTTGGCAATCAACATACATGTCAACAGAACACAAAGGAGGGCAATCACCCAATGCATGAATGACCGCCCTTATTTCGGCTCTCACCGAATCGTTTACTTTGGCTGTGATAAATGTATATTTCCCACTTTTGATAATCACTCCCTTATGAAGCACAAGCCAACCGCAACCACACTTGTTGTTCTTACTAGAACCATCAGCATACACTTCGTAGCGCAAGCCTTTTGCTTCATCAGCAATCATCTGAGCAACAACCTCCAAAGAATCATTGCTCATCACCTTGGCTATTTGCTTGGCTTTCTTCTTCATAAACGATTAAATCAAACCTCGTTCCTTGAACTCATTCATCAACGGTGTTGCCAAGACCTCAATATCAGGATGAGGCTTTCCGGTCGTTCCAAGACTTCTCAGCTCGAAGAAATGCTTCCAATCGCTCACAAATGCGGTATGAATCAACTCCGTGTTGGTATCAAGAGGAAGTATCGCTCTCGCATCCTGTGGCTTAAGACCATCATCCTTGACCAAAGACAAATACATCATTTCGCATACTCTATTGGCAAACCACCATTTTTCTACTGGACTCCAATGCTCATAACTTCCGATGTTCTTTGATAGGTCAACAAATGTTCCACCATCAAAAGAAGATGGATTAACCGCATCATCTTCGCCAACCCACTTTGGCTTGTTAATGGCAATCTCACCTCCGAACTTATCCTTGCTATAATTGCAATATCGGGTGCTTTGTTCCGCTACAGAATCAACACGATGTCTGTTAGCCTCTCTACTTACTGCAATCTGTGTAGTAAATCGGACTGTTATTCGCTTCTCATGCCATTCCGTAGGCTCGCAAATATAGTCCAAATCCTCAAACCAGTTATTTTCTACTATCACTCTGTAGTTGGTTGTGATATAGTAGTCACTGCCAATCTGCATCACCTTTGAATATTTGTTCTCACGATAGTGCTTGACCAATAAAGACTCCGGTACAAAAAATCCTTCTTCATAGGCTACATGGAGGTAAATCGTTCCATGCTCACACATGGCAAGATGATTGCTGCTTACCATACGCTCAACGAAAGGCTTTGCGCTGTCTTTATCAATCTTCATACTTGACGCATAACATGTACGACCGCACAACTCTATCTGCTTGTAAACTCCATCCATACCCTCACCTTGGGATAGGATTTCATATCTCGGTTCTAATATCTTCATATCCTTATAAGTTTGAAATTCGACCACAAAGATAGCTATTATATTCCACTCTACCAAAAATTAGCACTCAGTTTAACAACACTTATCTATATTGTGAAAAACAAAAACTTTCTCCATAAAAAAAGAGGAGAGTGCATCACGCATTCCCCTCCTTCTCGATTATATATCAATATTACTACAGTTTAATCGTGTGTCTCACCGCTTGCAAACATATCTACTTGCTTGGATGACTTGTAGCCGATGATTTCTAATACCTCCCCAAATTTAGAATCATACCAATGTGGTTGTGTTTGATTCATATTCTTCTCGTTGATGTCGTTCTCACCATAAGCCAATCCTTTCTTGGTAATCTCACAATACTTGTGTACCTTGTTTGTACCCTTGCGCTCTTTTAGCCTCAATAATCCGGCCTTTACCGCCAACTCATTGAACTTTCGAGCAGACAAGCCTACACCATGAGATTTCAATAACTCCGTAGCGGAATGCTTTGCACCATTCGGTGCGTTCACATAATCAGGTGTCGGCAACCCTAATGGTTCAGCAATTTTCTTAGCCATCGCCAATTTGGAAACATCGCTGAGGTTCAGATAACCAGGAAGAAAGTTCAACCACTTCAGCTTGATGTCAAAGGAATCGGAAGCCTTCTTGTCCAGCTTCTCCTGCTCGTACTTGACTCTGGCAGCTTTCTCGACTTCGATGAAGTACTTACGGAACAATCTACCATGCTCATTGTTCTCAATCATACACAACTCCTTTGCCATATCCAAAGATAAGGCATACTCAATACGACTTCGACCACCATTTGAGTTTTCCATAATTTTGTGGAAAACTTCAAAGTCTTGATTTCCAACATCATTTGAGTTTTTCATAATTTTATGAAAAACCTCATAGTCTTGATTTTCAACGAATCCATACTTTTCAATACGGTTCTTAATCCAATCAGCAAACCTTTGCTTACTGCCCAACTTTTGGTGCAGCTCCCTTGCGTTCACGGCTTGTTTCCCGTCATGCTCGATAATCTCTACAACTTCAACACCTCCTTTTTCATTATTAAGGAACTCTGAGACTACTGGTAAAGCCTCTACATTTACATCAGTTTTGTTAAATCCTAATGTCATTTACCTAAAATTTAAATTGTTAAACAAAAAAGGTAGTTGGCAGCATACCAGTGGGAGTTTAGATTTCTGTCGTGTCCCGCTCACGACTTGCTGCCTCGTACCATATATCTTATGCTACCTTGGAAATGATAGCTTTGTTCACTCTCACCCATTGGCAAGCATCTTTGCGAAAAAACACCTTGCTAGAGATAATCTCGCCATCGACCGCAAGACTATCACCCTTACACTCGAACTTGTGGTTTCGGGTCAATGGTATCAAAAGGTATGTATTGCCCTCTTTCTTGTCGTACACAAGCGTCAAATCCGTACCGATAACCTGCGATACCACCTTGCGACCATCTGAGCTTAAAACGCCAATCTTGCCATCATGCTCAACGTAAAGAGCATCCATCAAATTCTTATCCATATCTCTTAAATATTTAATGTTCAAAGTCCGGTGCAGTTTAGCGTGTGCCTCACGAAATCTATTACAAGTCACACTCGTATGAGTATTGCTTTTTTAGCTTGTTCAATGCATTCTCGGTAACGTAGTAGATGTTATCGAAATATTCGCTTTTCTTAATGCTTCGGCTTTCCTTCAGCTCAACCTTGTGATTGAATGTCACTTCGTAACGGTTTGCGATGCTTGTAATCAGGAAATCGACCTCACGCTTATGTCTGTCCAGCTCGGTCTCTTTATACTCACCACGCTTGATAAATGCGTCCTTGTTCGTCTCTTCGATGGTAGCAACCATGTTGCCTTGCATCACGATAATCTTTGCGCCCATATATAGTTTCTTTTTAAATCGTTAGAAATCTGTTATGCAACTCTAATCAAGTTGTAGTTCTTGAATTGTCTCCACTCGCCCTTGACTTCATCCCAATACTTTGTGCAGTCCTTGCAAGCGTAACCCTTGCCGTTAGGAGTGTAGTCAATGTGACTCTCCATCAATGTGCCGAAAGCCTGACGAATCTCACCATTCATCTTCTGAAAGTAAAACTACAACGACCTGCTTCTTCATGCGAGCCTTCAGCTTTATTACCTGCCAAGCTTGCTTCAAGCATTCTGTCCAACTCATGTAAGCACCCTTAAGCTGAAATGCTCTGTGAGCCATATTCATCACTTCTCTCATCATATTCTTAAATGTAGTAGCCATAATCTCTCAATTTTAAACGTTAAACTTAAATTACTTACTTTGCAAGTCCGATGCTCTCACGCAAGAAGCTCTTGGCCTCATCGTTGTTCATATTGAGCTTAGTTGTTATCATATTCAACATTCTATCAACATCTTTTTGGGTGTTCATTCTGTTGCTTACGAACTCTGTCATAACGAACTTCTGTATCAAGTTTCTTCTTATCATTGAAGTAGTCATATTGCTATACCGTTTTACGAGTGCCGACTCGGCTGCATAGCAGCAATTAATAGTTAAACTTTAAAGCCTTTATCTCTTAAAGACATTGCAAAGATACGATAAAGTTAGCATAACGCCAAATTATTTTGCTTAAAAATTCGCATAATAGTAAAGTTTTAACCTTTTTAAATAGCATATAACTGAATCTTTACATTCGTTAATATTATATTGCCAAATTTATTTGTATCTTTGCACCAACAAATTCATTATTATAATAATATGGCAAAAGCAAAATCACCAAAAAGTGACACCTTATATAAAATAGGTGAACGAATTAAAGAATATATGGATTACGCCAATATGACCGCTAAAGAGCTTGCTAACGCTCTCGGTATGGCAGAATCCAGTATTTCTCTTATCGTGAATGCAAAGACCGCTCCAAGGGTAGAAACTTTACACTTGATTGCGCAAGCATTAAAAATAGAAGATTGGCAACTTTTTACAGACAAAATATTAATAAGTCAAGAAGAAGTTGAAAAAAAGACATATCCTATAGAACCGGATTTCATCGCCCTCATCAAGAGCGGAAAGGATACCTATTCCGCATCGTCCGTTGACGAGGCTATTGGTATATTAGAGAAATTGAAGAAGTAACAATTAATAATTAAAACTTTAAGGTTATGAAAAAGAAAATAACATTTTCAATTATTGGTGTCGTAGGCATCATCTTGACTATCGTTTGTTTATTGCAAGACGTAGGCAAGGAGGCTGAAATGCAGTATTTCGGTGGTGACGCTTACACTGGTATGCAACACGCAAGTGCTTACGCTGCTAACAACGTATTGGCTCTTACAAAGCTCATTAAGGTTGGATTCTCTTCCTTGTTGTTCTTATTGTCTATCTTATCATTAGGATATGGCTTCTTTTCTGAACCCGAGACAAAAACTATCGAAAACAAAGAAAGTGAGGTCACCAATGAAGAGAATGCTGATTAGTTTATGTTTGTTCCTTGGATTGTTATTCATTGCATCATCATGCGGCAACAAGAAAGAACTTACGGAGAAGGCAGAAAAAGCATTCGTACCTTATATTCTTAAAGAATACGATGGGTATAGATTAAATTATGATATTGAGGACGTATGGTATAGCAAACTATATGTGCTTTCTTGGAAGAAATACAATGACAACGACATTATTCCTGCTTATCGAGTTGATTTTACAAGGCAATCCGTTGATGAAATCATAGCACAATCAGAAATGTCAAATCCCGAACCACCTTTTCGTTATGTAATGTTTGCAGAAATTCACTTGAAACACAAAAAGACAAAAGAACGTGAAACTGCTTACGAAAGCGTTGAATTTGACTCTAATTTGAATCCTAAGCGCATATCCGACTTGGAGACAAATTATCTTTATACTGAGTATGAAGACAGAAAGCACAAAATGCTTGATGCTCTAGACAAATTACATTTCGACAAGAAAAGCGAATAAAATAAAGATATATACAAAAAAGAGGAGCGCATCATACGTTCCTCTTCTTTGTTTACTAATCTACTCATTTTATCTTTCAATTCGTGTATATCATAGAATGCTTGCAACATAGGCTTATGCCATCGCTCTTGTCGCTCATCAATCGACTGCAAGTACATCAGGCTTTGTGCAAGGATAGTCCTACCCTCATCAACGGCTAACCAAATGTTACCCACATTACCCATAATAGTATTCACGCTAGCTGTTAGTAAGCTACCCTCTGCGCCACCATTACGAGCTGCAATAGCATCCAACTTGGTATTTATGAGCTTTGTTTCCTCATACGTTCCCTCTGTGGCAATTTGTACCGCAGTGAAACGACCATTCAACTCTTCTCCTGTATCTTGGCTCATTGATTCAAAAGAACCGGAAGAAGCGGACTGCTCGTAAGATTGCTTGTAACCCGTAATTTCGGCTACTTCATCTCTAATCTTCAGTCCTTCTTGAACCATTTCATCATACTTATCCTTCAAGGCAGGTATATCCGTCTTAGACAATTTGCCGCCATTTGCCTTAGCTCGTTCCGTCCACTCATCATAGAATGCTTGCATATCATTACCCAACAAATCATCTACCTTCGCTTTCAGAACGGCTTGCATAAGCATCTTGGAGAAATTATCAGAGAAGTCCTGAGCAGAGGAATTCATATCCATCAAAGTATCTATGAACTCGCTCTTCAAACTATCGAAAGATATTTGCGTCAAGCTTTCTGCAAGGTCATCTGCAATATCCTTTAATGTTCCAGCCTCAGCCGCATAGTCTTTCAACTTTTCAAGAACTCTATCTCCATAGCCACCCTTACCTGTATTCTTGATAGCCTCAACAATATCTGGATTCTGCAAAATGGCAGCTGCTTCATCAGCAGATTGCAAGTCGTTAAGATTACCATTCCATTGTCTGCCTATTGCATCGGACACCTTTTTGATTTGCTCTTGCGAAAATCCTCGAAAATAAGCGTTAAAACTGTGATGAGAGCCATGATAACCCATTTGCGCCTCCATGATACTCTTTAAATTTTGTTCTTTCTCCTTTTGGAGGTTTTCGGCCTTTTGAGCATCCTCTACGGCTTTAATGCCACTATTCTTGTCTATGGAATCTCGCAACTTGTCTATAGCATCCGTCAAGATTTCATTTCTATCCGTCAGTTTGTCTATAGTCCGGTTTACTTCTTTTGCGTTTCCACCAACTCCAAACAAACTATTGAATCCACCAAACGATATTGTATTGAGAATATTACCAATGCCGCTTACCAAAGACCCTCCAATCTGAGTTATAAAATCGCCACTTAGAATATTCTTTAATATGCCGTTGACCGCATTCAGAACTGTATCAATTAAGCTACTAATCAATGTTCCAATACCATCTTTCAAAACATCAAGTATCTTCAAGATGGCAGATACGATTTGACCTATTAGTCCAGCTTTTGACAATCCTTCACTTAGCGCATCACCAGCTTTCTTGCCAGCGTCTGCGGCTGCGTCTGCGGCTTCCTTTCCCATATCCTTCAGACCATCAGCCGCTTTCTTAGCCTCATCCAAAGCTTTCAATCCGTCTATTCCACCTTTAAGTTGGTCAAAACTATCCCAAAGAGATGCTAAATCAGATAGTCCTGAGGTAGAAAAGAAACTCATGGATAGCGGAAATCGGTTGCGTCACGTTCTGTGTCGTTTGAGCCAATTTCTGACCACTAGTACGGACTTTTTGTGTTAGCCGTAACAATCTTCTTGCCGGACTCCGCTAACTGGCCTTGTACTTTATTCAAATCATTTTGCAGTCTAGCTTGCTCTGCGACATTGCCCGACTTTTTCGTCATTCGCTATCTGATTTTGCAAATCCTTAATTCGAGGTATAAGCTTGGTTTCCGTTTCCGTATATTCCTCTTGTGCAATTTTCGCATTCTTTAGAGCCTCCTGATAAGCTACAACGTCCCTTGCAAGGTCTTTCCAACCCAAATCACTTGTATTACCAATCGAATTACGGATATTCTGCATTGCATCAACGATACTCTTCTGCTGGTCTGCTCCCAAATTTTTGGAACTTATCCGTACCTACGAACTTATCCAGATCTGATAATAAAGGAACAAGCGCATCCTTCATAATGCCACCAACATTTCCGAAGACTTGATACCAGTCTATCTTCTGCATAATAGCGCTAGCCTCAACCGAATCCGTCTCTTTTTTCTGTTCTTCTCTCAAAGACTTTATCTTCCATTGCTTGCTTGAATCCGAATCCGTAGAGTTTTCAACCTCACTAATCCTCTTAGCATAATCGGCAGCAATAGCTAACTTCTGCTCTTGGAATGTTCCATAAGTCTTCAGATAATCGTACATGCTTTGTGCTTCTTTAGCAAGCACATCCTCATTCTGCTTTACAGCCTTATCCCGAATTGCATTCATCTGATTAGCAACGCTCATGCCTATGGTCATATTCATGCCATTGACCTTAACCGGATTACCCTTGCTATCCTTCATGGTTTCATTCAAAACCTCATTCTTATACTCTTCATCGGTTTTGCTCTGTTTCCACATATTAGCCTTACGACCCTTGCCGGAATTAACCCAAACAGCTTGGTCACGCTTTTTTCTAGCCTCAACCAATTTGTCTATACCATCTTCTACCGCTTTTCTCTCCTTGTCGGCATTCTCGGTTATCTGAGCCAATTCCTTGCTATAACCCTCATTCATCGCATTGATGCGGTTCTTGGTCATGTCTTGGATAGCTTTCTCCGAATAGGAAGAAATAGACTTGGCATAGTCCTCCTCAGCCTTGCGCTTATTACCCGCCTTTGTCTCGGCATCATTCCTAGCCTTTTCAGCATCCCTAGCCGCTTTCTCTCTTGCCTTCTTCTCCTTATCTATCTCCTTTTGGCTTTTCTTCGGCTTACTTTCGATGTTGTTACCTCTTGCTTGCATCATAGCCAATTCGTTTGCGACCTGTTCGTAAGTCTTATATTGACCTCCAACTTGAAGAACATCCCCTTTTTTGTGTCCATCAAGCCAGTTCTTTCTCGCAGCCATACTCGCTTTCAACTGAGACTGAGACATATTCTTAATCCATGCAGGAAGTTCACTATCATCATAGTTAACCTTAATATCAAGATGCAACTTTCTACTGCACAACTTTATTGTCTCTTGGATTTCACTATTCAAATCCTTGAAGCTCTTCTTTGCATATTGACTTTTCAAAGCTTGTTCCTCTTGCGCATAAGTCAACTTAGATGTGGCTTTTCTCGCACGTTCTGCGGCATTGACGCTATTATTTATAGAATCAACAGTACCATCCAACTCAACTTTGTTGCTAACAAGCCCATCTGTAAAGTCGTTTATATCAGGAATCATCTGAGCAACCTCAGAACGGCTATGGTGCATATTTTCGAGATAAGTTCCTATTTTTACATTCAACTCCCCTTGTAATTGAGAATATTGAGCATTCAATGCGTTGTACACCTTTAAATCTCCACCACAAGCATTCATCTCCTTTCGCAGTTCAGCTAACTTGTCTATGTCATCCTGACTTACGAGACTTCTAATAGTTCCCATTTCTATATCAGACAACTTGTCGTCAATAGAATCTTTGAATGAACCGAAAGAGGAATCATTTGAAGAATTATAATTATTGTAAGCCTCCTGTAATTGATTTGCACGCTCCATTTCAAGAGAACGCTTTTCAATAATACCGATAAGTTCTTCTTCATGCGCCTTTAACTCATCAGCTTGCTCGCTCATGCTTTGAGACTTCATTTTAGTCTCATCCAATTTTATCCCATATTCTTCATAAGCAGACTTCAATTCATTTATTGTGTCCTTATGGTCTTCTGCATTGCCGTTATTAAGAACCGCAAACAAGGAACGAACCTTATTGCTAGCCTCAGCAGCCTTATTTCCCATATCTTGTGTCTTCTTTGCGGTATCTTCCTCCTCGCTTCCAAACATCGCAAAAACGGATATTGCGGTTGTTACCAAAGTAATGATGGTAGTTAAAGGATTTGCAAGCATTGCAGCCCATAACTCCCTCATACTAACGGTAACGGCATTAGTAGCCCATGTTAACACATTTTGAGCTAAGACTAACCCCTTTGTGCCAACAGATAATATAGAGGTAACAAGGGAATTTCGTTCCTTTGCTCCTGTATTCACGTTCTCGGACGTTGTATTTACATTAGTAGCCGCAGTATTAGCTGTCTTTGAAGTCGAATTTGCCGTATTAGCAATAGTTTCCGAAGAAGTAGCATTTGCATTAGCACCTTTTGCGGTTGCATTGCTCGCTTCAGAAGTCGTATTAGCTTGTGTAGCAGTAGTTGCCGCCTCCGTAATGCTAATCTTACCATCCTCTATATCTATTCCTTGCTGAACAATATCTCCAATTTCATCTGCCGCTGCTCCTGTCTCTTTATAGACCTCGGTTTCATTCTCTTCGGCTTCTGTCAACTTCTCAGTCGTAGTCTGAAGTTCCTGTTGGATAGCCTTACGCTTTGCGTTAGAACTTTCGTATTCCTCATCCGCTTGCTGACGCTTTTGCATCAGCTCTTCCAATTTCGCTTGTTCAGCCTCGTATTGAACTATTGAACTATTTTCGTTATCCGAAAAAGAATCCGCATAGCCACCAAATGAAGTCGTATCAACCGCCCCATTATCATAGACCAATTCCTTTTCTTTCTGTTCTATGATTTGCTGCTGCTTTTTTATTTCCTCATCAAGCTGAGCAAGGACTACTCTCTTTTCACGAGCCTCATCCATCGCTTTGTCGTAACTCTCTTGCTGCAAGTCTACTTTCTTCTGTAAGGCGTTAGTTTCCAAAAGAGCCTTACCATAAGCGG
>CYGL01000571.1_pt1 | contig 13734 bp, 16 predicted proteins | sample 485531 | NCBI WGS metagenome assembly CYGL01 (sample SAMEA3497897, study PRJEB9818) | human gut metagenome | reverse complement strand
TTATCAGCCTTTGCAATAATCTTTGTTTCTTTCATCTTGTCTGTTATTTTTAAATGTTTATATCTCTCTTTTTCTTTCTTTATTTCATTTCTCTTTCTTTATTTCTTTCACTTTATGTTATTTCTTTTTGTGAATTTGTGAGTACTTCTGCTTTCAGCTTTCATTTCTGAATTGCGCTGCAAAGATACTGCGAAAAACTGGTTCCTGCAAGAGGGCACTTGGGGGTAAGATGGTTACCGGGAGGTAACTATTGCGTGGGAATGGGAGAAAGAAAAATGAAGCGTTAACTTAGATTAACTTGGTATGTTTGGTATCTTTCCGGATATTAGTTACTTTTGTAGCCTATTGCAGAATATTGCTGAGTTTTGCAGAATATTATAGATTATCGCAGAATATTATAGTAGAATATAAGAAGATTGATTATGGCAAGAATGATAAAAGAAATGGTAGTGCAGGACTGTCCCATCCGTAACGTTCTGGCGCGCGTTTGCGACAAGTGGTCACTACTGGTAATCTACACCCTGAAAAATCATCAGGATGGTCCCCTCCGGTTTAATGCCCTGCGTAAGCTGATTCCGGATATTTCGCAGAAAATGCTTACCAGCACGTTAAAATCGTTGGAGGTTGATGGCTACGTTACCCGCAAGGCTTATGCCGAAGTGCCGCCAAGAGTGGAGTATTCTCTCACACCCCGTGCTGAAACCCTTATTCCTATTATGGATCATCTGATAGAATGGGCGCTGGATAACATGGCTGTGATTCTGAAGGATAGGGATAAGGCTGCAGGCTGATTTTCAAGATGAGTTTCCCGGAAAATATTCCAAGATGAGTTTTCCGGAAAATTATTCATTTTTTCTGTAGTTTGGGTAATGCGTGTTTTCGGGAATCATCGTATCTTTGCACCCGGAATTCGTAATCATAATAGAATTATGACTATAAGTATAAAAAATATGTATATTGAGAAAATAAAGTCGCCAGCCGACTTGAAGAAGCTGGATTTGAAGGAGCTGCAGGTGGTGGCTGATGAAACCAGACAGGCTGTGCTGAACCGTGTAAGCAAGCATGGCGGTCATGTGGGACCGAACCTGGGATTCGTGGAGGCTACCGTGGCACTTCACTACGTTTTTAATGCGCCAAAGGATAAGCTCGTGTTTGACGTAAGCCACCAATGCTATCCGCATAAGGTGCTCACCGGACGAGCTGCGGGATTCCTCGGCGATGTGGATGACATGAATGCCATTTCGGGCTATTCTTCTCCTGCTGAATGTCCGGAATATGATAACTTCGAGGTGGGGCATACTTCCACTTCTGTGAGTCTTGCTACCGGTTTGCAGAAGGCGCGCGACATCAAGGGTACCGATGAGAACATCATCGCCATTATCGGCGACGGATCTCTTTCTGGCGGTGAGGCTTTCGAGGGATTGGATGAGGCTTCGGAACTCGGTACGGGCATCATCATCGTGGTGAACGACAACGAAATGTCTATCGCCGAAAATCATGGCGGAATCTATAAGAACCTGCGTGCCTTGCGCCAGAGCAACGGCACCTGCGAGCACAACTGGTTCAAGGCATGGGGCTTTGAATACAAGTACCTAGAAGAGGGTAACGACATCGAAAAACTCATTCAGGTTTTCGAGAGCGTGAAGGATACGGATAAGCCTACCGTGGTTCACATTCACACAGAAAAAGGTCATGGATTTGCGCCAGCCGTAGCCAACAAGGAGGCTTGGCATTGGGGAATGCCTTTCAATTTGGAAGATGGCAGCCGACCAAGAAAGAATGCCGATGGAACCCTTCCGGAGGTTGCTCCGATGGAAGATTACGGCACATTATTCTCTGACTGGATGCTCAGCGAGATGAAGCAGGATAAGACGCTCATCGCCGTAACCGCAGGTACTCCTGTCGCAGGCGGATTTACTGCCGATAAACGCCAACTGGCTGGCAACCAGCACATCGATATGGGAATAGCCGAGGAGCAGGCGGTAGCTATGATTTCGGGAATGGCGAAGGGCGGACTGCATCCGGTATGGACGGTTTACAGCACCTTTATCCAGCGCACCTACGACCAGATAGCGCAAGATCTCTGCATCAATTCCAACCCTGCCGTAATCAACGTGGTAGGAGGCGGAGTGAACTCGCTGAACGACATCACCCACATCTGTCTTTTCGATATTCCGATGCTCGTGCAGCATTCCGGGGCTCATCTATCTGGCTCCAACCACCTGCGAGGAGTATTTCGCCATGCTTCGCTGGAGCATTCTGCAGGATAAGATGCCTATCGCCATCCGCGTGCCAAGTAATGGCGTGGTTCATACGTCAGAAGCCGTTGATGTTGAGTATGGGCTACGAGGCAAAGTACAAGGTGATGCACCAGGGCGAGAAGGTGGCAGTCATCGCCGCCGGTTCGTTCTATCAGAAGGGCGAGAATGTAGTCCGCCTGTTGGCTGATAAGGGTATCGATGCTACGCTCATCAATCCCCGTTATCTGAATGAGGTGGATGCCGAAGTGCTGGATAGCTTGAAGGCAAACCATCAGTTGGTGGTAACCCTGGAGGATGGTTCGAAGGATGGCGGATTCGGCGAGCGTATCGCCTCTTACTATGGCACTTCAGAAATGAAGGTGATGGTGGGCGGCATCAGAAAGGGACTCTACGACAGATACGATGTGAAGGAATTGCTTTCGGATAATCGCCTGCTCGATGAGCAGATTGTGGTAAGACGTTTTGTTAGTTATTAATGATTAATTATTAGTTAGACGGCATAGTTAGTTTTTATTTAACGTAGAAATCCAAGCCGGAGAATCATCTCTAGCTTGGATTTCTTCTGTTTTATCATCGAATGTTTGTCTTAATCTCAGTCTTAATCTTAGTCATCATCCCAGTCATTATCTCAATCATCATCATCATCATCCCAATCTCTATCGTGCTTCCACTTCTTCTTGTCGTGCTTCCACTTCTTATCGTGCTTGTGATGCTTGTGATACTTGTGATGCTTGCCCGGCTTTCCTGGTCCGTAAGTTTCATGAGTTCCGCCTGGCCATCCTGGTCTTCCGTAGCTGCACTCAGGGCGAGGGCGGCGCTTGTCGTGTCCCCAGTTATGCTTTGGATACTTGGTGTAAATATGGTGAACATACACATGATTCTGCCAACCGATAGGGCGATAGAAATAGTAAGAGTCCTTGAATCTCTTCCATTGTCTGGCGGTCATCATGCGCTTGAGCTGCTTGTTGCGATAATGCCAGCCGTAGGCATCAATGTCGCGATAGCTGCGGATGCCATTGAGATAATTGAGATTGATGTTCAGAATGCTGTTGCGCTGGGCGCTGCTCAATCCCAGTTCCACCACCATCTTATCTGTGATAAAACGAGCTTCTGCCTGAATATTTGTCAGTCTCTGAGCATTCATAGATGTAATCATCATCCATACTGCTACCAATGTCATAATCATTCTTTTCATAACTATCTTCTCTTTAAAGGGTTATTACTGCATTTATTTATTTCTGGTGCAAAGATAGGGAGAATAGCTGAAAACAACAAGGGGAAAACCATAAACCTGCGTATGATTTTCCCTAAAAGCATCGGGGAGATTCCTGTAACAAAATTGTAGCATTCTTTATCTGCAAATTCAAATCCTTGTAACCCCTTTGACATATTATACCCTTACCTTTGCACCCGAAATTTAACAAGTATTGCCCTGAAAGGGGAATAGTTTAATAAGGTATTATAGTCAGATAAAGAAAAAAATGGAAAAGAAAGTTTCGGGTAAGTATGGCAATAGCAAAGGCTTTGCTATGATGAAAGGTAGAGTAGCAACTGTAGTTTTGGCTTCGGCTTTATTATTGGGCGGAGGCTTGACTGCACAGGCTCAAAACTCAGCATTAACCACTTGTTCTCAGAGTGCAGCAACCGCTATTCCGCAGAATCCTAACTGGAAGGCGAATGCTGCCGAATGGCAGAAACTGAAGGGCGAAATCACCCTCTACATGACCAATGATATGGGTCGCAACGGCTACTACGACCAGAAGTCTATCGCCGAACTGATGGGCGAGATGGCTGGCACGGTAGATCCTGAATGCGTACTTGCCGTAGGCGACATCCACCATTTCAATGGCGTGGCTTCCACCCAGGATCCTCTGTGGCTTACCAATTACGAATACGTTTATTCTCATCCAGACCTGATGCTCGACTGGTTCCCGGTTTGTGGCAACCATGAGTATCGTGGTAATACTCAGGCTTTTATGGACTATGGTAAGGTGAGCCGCCGCTGGATGATGCCAGCCAAATATTACACCAAGGTGTTCGACCACGAGGGAACCACCATCCGTGTCATCTTCCTCGACACCACACCTCTTATCGATTCTTATCGCAAGAATTCAGAAATCTATCCTGATGCCTGCAAGCAGGATGCTGAGGCTCAGCTCTCCTGGCTCGATGAAACGCTGAAGAATGCCAAGGAAGACTGGGTCATCGTGGTTGGCCATCATCCGATTTATGCTGAAACAGGCAAGAAGGAGAGTGAGCGCCTCGACATGCAGAAGCGCCTTCTTCCTATCCTCCATAAATATAATAATGTGGCGATTTATGCCTGCGGTCACATCCACAACTTCCAGCACATTCAGAAGAAGGGCGACAACATCGACTACGTAGTCAATTCCTCATCATCTCTGGCTCGTCCTGTGAAGCCTATCGATGGCACCGTGTTCTGCAGTTCTGCCGATGGTTTCTCTGTATTTACAGTAGATAAGAAGCAGCTGAGAATGTCGATGATAGACAAGGATGGAAAAATCATCCACACGGTTCTAAAAGGTAAAAAAGTAAAAAGGCTTTTTAAAGGTAAAAAAGTAAAAAGATAAAAAAGTAAAAAGATTATCGGGCGATAGCAAAAGTAACAGAAGTAACAGGTAATATTCGGTGGTTGTAAAGGGATGAAATGTGAATGTGAATGTGAATTTGAAATGTAATCAAAGAAAAAGATGCATGTAATGATATTAATATTATTTAATTCTAAATATAATAAGGTACGCGACGTACGTACAATTAAAATATTACTACTATCAAAAAATCATCAATAAACAGCCTCGACAAAAGGATACACATGACAGTCCGTTTTCTTAACTTACATTTCTAGGTTTATCTCTTTTCGAGCAATACCACGTTCTCTACGTGAGGGGTATGAGGGAACATATCCACCGGCTGTACGGCAGCTACCTTATACTCCGCATCCATCAGCTGCAGGTCGCGAGCCTGGGTTGCCGGGTTGCAGCTTACGTATACGATGCGCTTTGGTGCTGCATTCAGAATGACGTTTATTACGTCTGGGTGCATTCCGGCACGTGGAGGGTCGGTGATGATGACGTCAGGTCGACCGTGCTGTGCGATGAAATCGTTGGTCAGGATATCCTTCATGTCGCCTGCATAGAAGAGGGTGTTCTCGATATTGTTCACCTGAGAATTCACCTTGGCATCCTCTATGGCCTCTGGCACGTACTCGATACCGATTACCTTCTTTGCCTTGTGAGCCACGAAGTTGGCGATGGTTCCGGTGCCGGTATAGAGGTCGTAAACCAGCTCATCTCCGGTAAGGTTGGCAAACTCGCGTGCCACACAGTAGAGGTGGTAAGCCTGCTCGGTATTGGTCTGGTAGAAACTCTTCGGACCTACCTTGAACTTCAGGTCTTCCATCAGTTCGAAGATATGGTCGTTGCCCTTGAAGAGGCTGAGCTCCAGGTCGTTGATGGTATCATTTCCCTTCTGGTTGTCTACATACATGAGTGATGTAATCTGAGGAAACTTGTCAGCCACCTGCTGCATCAGCTCCAATGCTCTCTGCTCATCGCCCTCCTCATCGTAGTGGAACTGGAAGACGAGCATCCACTCTCCGGTGTTCGAATTACGGATCATCATGTTGCGGAGCAAACCGTGCTGCTCACGCAGGTCGTAGAAGGTATAGTCGTGAGAATCTGCATATTCGAATACGAAGTTGCGGATTTCGTTGCAGAGGTCATCCATCAGCCAGCACTTCCTGATAGGATAAATCTTGTCGAAGGCTCCGGTGATATGGAAACCGATGGCGTTCTGGGCGTGGCGCTCCTTGAGCGATGTTACGGTATCATCCTCTTTCTGAGGGAGCTGAGCCAGTTCCTCGGTGGTGAACCATCGCTTGTTGCTGCATCCGAACTCTATCTTGTTGCGGTACTCCTGAGTCTTCACGCTGCCCATGATAGGGCGGAACTCAGGTAGTTCAATCTTTCCGATGCGGGTGAGCTGGTCTTCCACCTGCTTCTGCTTAGCCTTGATCTGCTCTTCGTAAGGTAGGTTTTGCCATTTGCATCCGCCGCAGATGCCGAAGTGCTCGCACATAGGCTCCTGTCGCACCTCGCTCTTCTTGATGAAGCGAACCACCTTGGCTTCGCAATACTTATGTTTCTTCTTTACTACCTGCAAGTCGACAACATCTCCTGGCACACAGAAAGGTACGAAGATGACCTGTTCATCTACGCGTGTGATGCACTTACCCTCGGCTGCTACTGCCTCGATGGTGATGTTCTCTAACAGAGGTAATGGTTTACGTTTTCTTGCCATAATAATGTTTTGTATTTTTTTATGGGTGCAAAGATACTGCAATTTTATGAGAAATGCAAGAGTTGTCCCAAATTATTTGCGAGTAAAGGTAAAAAGGCTTTTAAAGGTAAAAAGTAAAAAGATAAAAAGTAAAAAGATTATCGGGCGATAGCAAAAGTAACAGAAGTAACAGGTAATATTCGGTGGTTGTAAAGGGATGAAATGTGAATGTGAATGTGAATTTGAAATGTAAGTTAAGAAAACGGACTGTCATGTGTATCCTTTTGTCGAGGCTGTTTATTGATGATTTTTGATAGTATATATTTTAATTGTACGTACGCGCGTACCTTATTATATTAGAATTAAATAATATTAATATCATTACATGCATTCTTTTTCTTTGATTACATTTCAAATTCACATTCACATTCACATTTTTACATCAGAGGTCACCTGTTACTTTTGTTACTTTTGTTATCGCCTCACAATCCTTTTACCTTTAAATTGCGTCCCGACGCAGCCGTTGCTACGTCGCGACGTGTCTGGCGCTGCGTCGGGACGTAGCCATCGCTACGTCGTGACGCAGTTTCTGATGCATCGGGAGGGAGTAAAAAACACCGAAAATCCAGGCTGCAATCCCGAGAGACGCACTTTCAGATTCGTCAAATATCTTTCTATCGTATATGGGATTGTTAATTTTCTGCCCGTGTGTGCGTCAACAGTATAAAATGTAATCTCGGGGTAGCAAAAAAGCGTATAAAAGTTTGGTAGTATCAAATAAAAATCGTATCTTTGCATTACAATTAATAATTAGTAACGTAAAACGAAATAAAATATATACCTATAACAATTATGAACGAAAAAAGAGTTTATACATTCGGAAACGGAAAGGCAGAAGGCAATGCCCAAATGCGAGAAGTACTTGGTGGTAAAGGCGCAAACCTTGCCGAAATGAACCTGATTGGTGTACCTGTTCCTCCAGGTTTCACCATTACTACAGACACTTGTAATGAATATTATGAAGTGGGTGAGGAAAAAATCAAAGAACTTCTTCAGGACGAAGTGAAGGCTGCAGTGGCTCATACTGAGGCTTTGATGAACAGCAAGTTCGGTTCTGTAGAGAATCCACTCCTCGTATCAGTACGTTCGGGTGCTCGTGCATCTATGCCTGGTATGATGGATACCATCCTCAACCTCGGTTTGAATGACGAAGTAGCTGAGGGATTGGTCAAGAAGACCGGTAACCTCATTTCGTATACGATTCATATCGCCGTTTCGTACAGATGTACGGTGACGTCGTTATGGGATTGAAGCCTGTAAACAAGGAAGATATCGACCCATTTGAGGCTATCATCGAAAAGGTGAAGAAAGAGCAGGGCGTTACACTTGACAAGGACCTCTCTGTAGAGTCGCTCAAGAAACTCGTTGAACTCTTCAAGGCTGCCATCAAGGAGCAGACCGGTCAGGATTTCCCTACCAACCCAATCGATCAGCTCTGGGGCGCTATCTGCGCTGTGTTCCGTTCTTGGATGAACGAGCGTGCTATCCTCTACCGCAAGATGGAAGGTATTCCTGATGAGTGGGGTACTGCCGTATCTGTCATGGCGATGGTATTCGGTAACATGGGCGATACATCTGCTACAGGTGTTTGCTTCTCACGTGACGCTGGTAATGGTGAGAATCTCTTCAATGGTGAGTATCTTATCAATGCACAGGGTGAGGACGTGGTAGCTGGTATCCGTACTCCACAGCAGATTACAAAGATTGGTTCTCAGCGCTGGGCTGAGCGTGCAGGTATCTCTGAAGAGGAGCGTGCTGCCAAGTATCCTTCTATGGAAGAGGCTATGCCTGAACTCTATAAGGAACTCGACGACGCTGCAGGATAAGCTGGAGCACCACTATCACGATATGCAGGATATGGAGTTCACCGTACAGGAAGGCAAACTCTGGTTCCTCCAGACCCGTAATGGTAAGCGTACAGGTACAGCTATGGTGAAGATTGCCATGGATCTCCTCCACGAGGGTATGATTGATGAGAAGACTGCTATCCTGCGCTGTGAGCCTCAGAAACTCGATGAACTTTTGCATCCAGTATTCGATAAGCTGGCTCTCTCTAAGGCTAAGGTCATCACACAGGGCCTCCCTGCATCTCCAGGTGCTGCTTGCGGTCAGATTGTATTCCATGCAGACGATGCTCAGGAGTGGCATGAGGACGGCAAGAAGGTGATCATGGTTCGTATCGAAACATCTCCAGAAGACCTCGCTGGTATGTCAGCTGCTGAGGGTATCCTTACCGCTCGTGGTGGTATGACTTCTCACGCTGCCGTTGTAGCCCGTGGTATGGGTAAGTGCTGTGTATCAGGCGCCGGCTCTATCAACGTAGATTACAAGACTAAGACTGTAGAGATTGAGGGCGTAGTTTACAAGGAGGGTGATTATATCTCTCTGAACGGTACTACAGGTCAGGTTTACGCGGGACAGATTGAGACAAAGGCTGCAGAACTTTCAGGCGATTTCAAGGAGTTGATGGACCTCTGCGACAAATATACAAAGATGGAAATCCGTACCAATGCAGATACTCCACATGATGCTGAGGTAGCCCGTGCATTCGGTGCCAAGGGTATCGGTCTGACACGTACAGAGCACATGTTCTTCGATGATCAGAAGATCGTTGCCATGCGTGAGATGATTCTGGCTGACTCTGTTGAGGGTCGTGAGAAGGCACTTGCCAAGCTCCTCCCATATCAGAAGGCTGACTTCTATGGCATCCTCAAGGCAATGGATGGCTGCCACGTGAACATCCGCTTGCTCGACCCACCTCTCCACGAGTTCGTACCTCACGATTTGGCTGGTCAGCAGACCATGGCAAAGGAGATGGGCGTAAGCGTAGAGGAAATTAAGAAGCGTGTAAACTCTCTGGCAGAGAACAACCCTATGCTCGGTCATCGCGGTTGCCGTCTCGGTATCACATTCCCAGAGATTACAGCCATGCAGACCCGTGCCATCCTCGGTGCAGCTTGCGAGTTGAAGAAGGAGGGTTACAACCCATGTCCTGAAATCATGGTTCCGCTCATCGGTACCGTTCAGGAGCTCAAGCAGCAGAAGGCTATCATCCTCGCTACTTCTAAGGAAGTATTCGCTGAGTACGGCATAGAGGTAGAATTTGAGATTGGTACCATGATTGAGATTCCTCGTGCTGCCCTTACTGCAGGTCAGATTGCAGAGGAGGCTCAGTACTTCTCATTCGGTACTAACGACTTGACACAGATGACCTTCGGTTATTCTCGTGATGATATCGCTTCCTTCCTCCCTGCATACATGGAGAAGAAGATTCTGAAGGTTGACCCATTCCAGGTTCTCGACCAGGAGGGTGTTGGTCAGCTCATCAAGATGGCTGTAGAGAATGGTCGCGCTACCCGTCCTAACCTGCGCACAGGTATCTGCGGTGAGCATGGTGGTGAGCCATCATCTGTTAAGTTCTGCGCTAAGGTTGGCATGAACTACGCTTCATGCTCTCCATTCCGTGTGCCAATCGCCAGACTTGCTGCGGCGCAGGCTGCTGTTGAGGAGTAAATCTCTTCAGAAAGAAGATTGTACGATTAATGATTAGATAATTAGAGGAAAGTGTTTTGTAATGAAGCGCTTTCCTCTTTTTCGTCTTTTTTAGGTTAAATTTCGAAAGAAAATGAGCAAATCATTTGCAAGTTACATTTATTTTCCGTAATTTTGTCGGAAAATAGAGAAATATGACTGCAAGAGAAGATAGAGAAAAGGAAAAATTTACCAAAGAAACTGTAGTAAAGTATTTCTTTGATATGAGTAAATCCACCTATACTATTATGGTTTTAGGTGGGTTGGCTGCATTATTTGGTATAGTTGAGACTAATGAAAGCGGTACCATAAGTGCGATTTTGTTGGGCGTAGTGTTGTCTGCAGTCTTATCAATTATTGGTTATGTAATTTCTAAACGTTAAGAGTATGAATACATTGGCTTTAACTTTTGCAATATGCTTAGTTCCGGCTACGGCATTTTTGATTTGGCTCTTCACTCCTTGGGGAAAGAAATGGTCAAAGGAATTGTAAAGATGAAGTAACAATTTACCGCAGTATTCTTTGCTGGGTAGATGGTTTGTTAATTTCTAAAAGGTAGATATATGAATACATTGGCTTTAACTTTTGCCGTGTGCTCAATAGTAGCATTGATCTTTCTTGCATGGCTCTTCACTCCTTGGGGAAAGAAGTGGTCGAAGGAATTGTAGTGATGAAGAAGATAAAATATATATTATGTGCTTGCCTGATGATGGCAAGCTTGGGCATGGAAGCTAAGTCGATGAAGGACTTGCTGGTTTCGATGCCCGATTCTGTTGTGCCTTATCTCAACCACAACCTGCGGTTGGAATTTACTGAGCTGCAGGAGATGGGAGTGAAGGCGGAAGTGAAGAATCTGTTAGGTGAAACGAGTGTGATGGATACGCTGACTGCTGATTTCGCCCAGTTGAAAACGAGTAAGAGCGCTACTTTGCAGATGAAGAAACTGCCATCGGCTAACGGCGATTCGCTGCTTTGCGTGGTGAAGACTTTTGCCGGAGTAGAGAAGGAGAGCGAACTCTATCTCTTTAATCAGGATTGGCAAGAGCAGGATGCCAGCAGAATTTTCGATGGAAAATCTTTGCAGCAACTGGCTTCCGGTCTTGTTGCCAAACCCGATACGATGAGCGAGGCTAAGTTTGAGGAATTCAAGGGGAAAATTGAACTCAAAATCGTGAGTGCTCTGCTCCTGCAACATGAAAACAGCCTCGTAGTGCGCTTGGCTTTACCTTTCCTGTCTGCTGACGATAAGAAGGCTGTAAATGCAATAAAAGTGCAAAGAAAATTTAACTGGAATGGTAAAACTTTTAAGGAGAGTTAAATTCTTGAAGTTTTTTGCTATAAACTATTGCAGGTTACAAGATTATTTGTACCTTTGCATCGTGTTTTTCATGGTATTAGATTATTAAGGTTAATAAAAGATTGGTTGTCGTGAGACAATCAATTTTTTTTGTCCCTATCTGAAAGCATCAGCCCCTTGTCTTTCCCATCGGCTGGAGGCCGTTGGTTCAGACCGCAGGGCGATGTTTAGAAGATAACCATTCCGATGATACCGCAGATGAAAAGCAGCAGGATAGGGTTGGTCTTTCTGAATTTTTGTGAAGTAGAAAGCAGCCAGAAACAGCACGATGCTTGCTCCGAAGACAAACGGATTGTCGGTTGGTGATCCGAAGTTCTCTTTATTCATCAGGAGAACGGCGGCAGCAGCTATCAGTCCGATGATGGCAGGGCGGAGTCCCGCAAAGATATCCTTTACGATTTTAGAATCCTTGTGCGTAATCAGATAGTGACTGATGAGAATCATGATGATGAAAGGCAGCCACATGATGGAGAGCGAAGCCAATACCGAACCCAGACAGGCTGCCCAGGTAGGATAGCCATCGTGAAGGCAGGCGGTATAACCTACGTAGGTGGCACAGTTGATGCCGATAGGTCCCGGTGTAGACTGGCTGATAGCCACAATATCCGTAAACTCAGCATTGGTAAGCCAATGGTTCTTCACTACCGTCTCGTTATGGATGAGCGAAAGCATCGCATATCCGCCACCAAAATTAAATGTACCAATCTTGGTAAATATCAGAAATAATTTCAGAAATAGCATAATCTCTTATATTTTTTACCTTTTTACTTTTTTACCTTTCCATAGAGCCATCCCAGCACACCGGCTGCGATGATGATGTAGATAGGGGAGATGCCGAAAGCTGCAATCAGCAGACAGCAGACAATGGGAATCCAGATGTTGTAGCGGTTGATGTTTGCCGTCTTTGCCATCTTGAAGCAAGGCGCAGCAATGAGAGCTACCACGGCAGGGCGCACACCCATGAAGAACTTGCCCACCCAATAATTGTCCTTGAAATGCTGGAAGAACATGGCGATGATGAGAATGGCGATGATAGAAGGCAGGGCTATGCCAATGGCACCCACAATGCCTCCCCAGACTCCCTTCAGCTTATAGCCGATATGACTCGCCATATCGATGGAGAAGATGCCCGGAGTGGTCTGAGCCACTACCATGATATCCATGAATTCCTGCTTGTCCATCCACTTGTTCTTGTCTACAAATTCCTGTTCCATGATCGGTATCATGGCATAGCCTCCACCTAGCGTGAAAGCCCCGATTTTATTGCACGTGAGGAAAAATTTTACTAACATATTTGTTGCTTCTATATTATTTTTCTCTTATATCTGTTGAAATCGGCTGCAAAAATACACATAATTTGTTAAATATGCTAGCTTTCATGCGGATAATCTTCAAAATCGTGTGCTTTTTACCCGAAAATTTGTATCTTTGCAGCTAATATTATATAATAAAAAGACATTAAACTATGAATCTGAAAGTACGCCTAGCAGTGATGAACTTCCTGGAGTTTGCAGTTTGGGGAGCTTATCTTACGTCTATGGGCAACTATCTCGGCAAGGCTGGGATGGGTGCCGAGATTTCCTGGTTCTATACCATTCAGGGAATCGTATCTATTTTTATGCCTACATTGATGGGTATTGTGGCAGATAAGTATATCCAGCCGCAACGTCTTTTGGGCTATTGTCACCTTTTGGCAGGAGCAGCCATGATAGGTCTGTTCGGTATGGGACAGGCTAGTCAGACTCCTAATGAGGCAATGTTTATTGCCGTTTATACCTTCAGCGTGGCTTTCTATATGCCTACATTGGCATTGTCAAATACTTCGGCATTCAGTATATTGAAGAGCAACGGGCTCGACACCGTGAAGGCTTTTCCGCCAATCCGTGTGTTCGGAACCGTGGGCTTCATCCTCACGATGTGGATTGTGAACTGTGCTACCTGGGACAACGGTTCATTCTCGTTCCTGTTGAGCGAGAACGCCCATAAGTTCCAGTATACCCATTATCAGTTCCTGGTATCGGGTGTGCTCAGCATTCTTCTCTTCCTCTATTGCTTCTCATTGCCAGCCAGTCCTATCGTGAAGAAAGAGACAAAGAGCTGGGTAGAGACATGGGGGTTCGATGCCTTCAAACTCTTCAAGAGCCGCGAGATGGCGATGTTCTTCATCTTCTCTTGCATGCTCGGTATGAGTCTGCAGGTAACCAATGGCTATGCCACTCCGTTCAT
>CYGL01000570.1_pt1 | contig 13737 bp, 12 predicted proteins | sample 485531 | NCBI WGS metagenome assembly CYGL01 (sample SAMEA3497897, study PRJEB9818) | human gut metagenome | reverse complement strand
GTGCATGATCGTACTCGGGTGTGGCCGATTGTGTATGTTCAGGCGTCAGCGTTGGGGCAGCTTACATCGTTTGTGCGGGCGCATTGCGGTGTGTGGGTTGCGCAGTATGCGTCAGTGGGTGCGACTGTTTATCAGCAGACGCCGTGGTTGTATGGTGCGTATGGCGAAGCCATGCGGCAGTATACGTCTAACGGTTATGTGTCTGGTTATGGCGCGAGTTTGGACTTGAATTATTTTCGTGGCGAACGATGGCAGTGGGACGCATACGCGCGTGGTGATGGCGCGGGTGCGCCCATACCGGGGGCGAATGCGTCCGCACCGGGGGCGAATGCTGGGGAGAATGTGTCGCAGTCAGCTTGTGTGACGGTTATGGCGGGTGATACGTTGTCAGGTATTGCCGCGCGTACCGGGTTGTTGCCGTGGCAGTTGTGGCATGGTTATGCGTCAGGTGATCCGAACTTGGTTTATTCGGGTGAGACCGTGTGTTATGGCGGTGTTGTGCAGTCGCCTGAGGTACGTACGCATACGGTTGTGTCCGGTGAGTCTTTGTGGTCGATTTTCGGTAGTGATTGGGCACGGGTTGCTGAGCTTAATGGCTTGTCTAATCCGAGTTTGATTTATCCGGGACAGATTTTGCGCTATTAAGAATCGTTATCAATTTCTTCGGCGTGTCGCGTTTGCGCACGCCGTTTTTTCATGTGTAAAATATTTTTCTGTCAACGCAATGGTTGACAGATACAAGATAACAGATAGAAAAAAAAGGATATGAATATGAGAAAGATTCGCAAGGTGCTCGCGGACAGCGTCATAAGCTTTTATGACTCAGACGGTACGATGCAGCAGTTTCGTACGTCCGGAAACGTTCGTAACGCTGCAGGGGCTGTAAAGGTGCTTATGAAAGCTGGTATCGTTAATGTATTGGTTGATGATATCAAAGTTTATAAGCACGTGTATCTCATGGACGTTGAGACGTTCATTAAAAACGCCGAATGTGTATCCTCTGATAGCGCTGACCCCGGTATTGATAACGTCGATGACGCTGTCATTGACAATGGCGAATTCTGAAAAAAAAGAAACTGGAAGGAACTGAAATGAACGATCAGATCAACGAACAGAATGTAGTCGACGGCTTTCGTTATATTTGCACGGTGAAGGCTGACACCTTCGAAGGGAAGCGCGCTATTATCAAGGCGCGTAATACTGCGCAGTCGTTGAACGGTGCTGAAGTCAAGTCCTTGGTTGTTGTCGGGGTCTATACCGCGCCGGGTGTGCGTAGTCAGACCGGGCGGAGATGCGTGAACGTCTATCTTTATGCAAATGACGGCAAGGTGTATTTCAGCCAGTCATCGGGTATCTATCGCAGTGTCATGGATATTTATGACATGTTCCCCGATTTCAACGCGCCCGACGGTATTCCGGTCGTGGTGCAGAGTACGCCGCTGAAGAACGGTCGAACTATTAAAACGCTTGACATTCAGTAAAATGGATAAATGAGAAAAAAAGCGTCATAGATTGCTATGGCGCTTTTTTTTATAAGGAGATTTACGGGATATGCCTAGAGCTCGCAAGCAAGCGGATGTGTTGACTGCGAAACGTAAGCGCGTGCAGCGTGCTATAAACAGTCTGCGGAAAAGCATAACCGACAGCATGCCGGAAAGCGAGGCACGCGCGCGTCGCGCCTACATACAGCGACTAGAAACACAGATGAAAAACACATATGTAGGTCGTGTGCGTGACAGTACGATGCGCGTGGAATTGTATCGGCGGGCCAATGAGAAAGCCGACGAGCTCATACGGCAGGCTGCCATGGTGCGCGGTGGCAGGGGCCGCGCGAAAGAGCGCATGCGGTCGTTTAACATTTTTCGCGAAGAAATGCGCTTGGCGTCCAGGGGGCTGCCGAGTTCGCTGGGTGATCTCGGACGGGAAAAAGTCAAAGTGTTTTGGCGATACACGCAAAACATATGGCAGAGGGCGAACGTGCCGGCGGACAAACGGCTTGAGGTGATCATGAAAGCGTATGACGCTGACTCATTGAGCGAACTCTTTGACACTATCATGCAACGAAACGAAAAGGTGCTTGAGTACGCCAAAAACATGAAAGCACACGTGGGTGACTTGGAGGATTACACGGACGTTGACGGTGGCAGCCCGATCTGGCTTATAGCGGTCTCGCCTGACGTGATGCGATGAAAGAACGTAAGGAATTTCGGATAGCGGCGATATTCGACACCGAAACTACGAATATAGGTGAGGGTGCCGGAACGCGAGCGTATCCGATACTATATATTTTCAACGATTTGCGCGATACGCCGTTGGAATCGTACACGCCTGACACGGATGACGTTCGTTTTTACCGTCATGCCTCTGAAGCGCTGTCGTATATCGACGGTCTTATCGATTATGGGCGTGCGCGTGGCTATATTCCGGTGATCGCGGCGTATAATCTTATGTTCGATTTGCAGACGTTGATATTGGAATTGGCGGGGTCGTATTCGATCGAGGTCAATGCGCAGACCGCCACAAGCGTGTACACGCTCGATTTGTGCGTGGATGGTGTTGTGGTGTGTCGTTTTTGGGATACGTTTTACCTCGAAATGGGTGGTTTGCGCGCGATGGGTGAGACATGTGGTCTGCCCAAGGCCGTGGGCGATTGGGATTACACGCTTGTGCGTACGCCTGAAACGCCATTGACCGATGAGGAACTGTTTTACGCGCGGCGCGATGTGCAGGTGATACCCCAGTATTTGCAATGGCTGGTGCGTGCGAATCATTGGCTTACGCCTGATATGTTGGGTTGCCGTGTACTTACCAAGACCTCGCTTGTGCGGCAGATGGCGCGACGTGAGATCGGCGGCCGACGTGTCACGTTGCAGGGCGGGAAGAAGCTCACATTGCAGCGCGCGTTCGAGCTGACTTGCAATCAGGAGTTTCCGAAAAACTATGAGTCTTATGCGTTGCGCAAGGCGTGTTTTCGCGGTGGTCTGACGTTTACAAGCGCTAAGACCGCCAGTGTTGTTGTGGATAATGTCGCGTCTTTGGATGTGACGTCAATGCATCATGCTTTTATCAACGGGCGACGGTTGCCGGTGAAATTCGCGCCGGCACCTGCGGGTGTTTTGCAGATCGCGTGCGAGCGTGTCATTAACACGTCGCTTGATGATGTGATGGCTAATTATGATGACCCGTTTCTTACGGGATTGCATGTTGCGGTGAGGTTTGTAAACCTCAGATTACGCAAAAACACATGTTTCGACACGTGGGGTATTGCGATTTGCCCACGCTCCAAGTTCGTGAAAGTATTACAGGCGGATACCGATTACAGTAATAATGAACGCGCGAAAACACAGGAAAACAGTATCAGGGCGCATGGGTATGTGGACAGCGCCGTGGAACCGGTGTATGCTTTCGGTAAATTATATCAGGCGCGAGAATGCATATTGCATGTCAATGAGATTGAGCTATGGAATGTGGCGCAAGTATATGAGTTTGACGAAATGCACGTGTTATATGGCGAAGCCACCACTAAGACAATCGTACCGCCCGATTATGTGACTTTGCAATCCAATATGCTTTTCGCACGAAAAACAGACGTGAAAAATCTGATTAAACACTATCATGAGGGAACGGCGTATAACGGTGAGATACCCGAGTCCATTCCCGAGGGGATTGCACGCGATGCCAGATCGGGCGCATTGAGCATGAAATTTTTGCACTCGTACTATGGCAGCACCGTCAAAGGACAGTTCAACGGCATATATGGGACGCAGGCGCAGGACGTCATGAAAGCCGATTACCGGATGATGGAAAACGGCGAGCTCGAAGTTGATAGGGCCACGGTCTGCACACCCGATAATTTTGAGAAAAAACGTCCGAAGACACCGCGCGTGCTATATACGTATGGCATGCGGATTGTGGCGGGCAGCAGAATGCATCTTTTGATGGCCATGATGCTGATATACCGTCGGTTCGGCTGCCGTGTCGCCGTCACGGGCGGGGATACCGACAGTCTTAAGATCAGCTGTGACGCCGACGTGGATGACGCAGACCTTTTGGAGGCGCTCGCCCCGTTGCATACCGCGATAGAAAACGCGATCGACCGTACCATGCGGCGTGTCCGGGCGACTGCGCCCGACATGGCGTCAGCGCTTGATCATATCGGCAAGTTCGAAGTTGAGGACTGCGGCGGGGGCGCGACCCGTTACCGTGAGCACGTGGAGCTGTGGAACAAGGCGCGCGTCAGTCTGGACGTCGCGGGGGGCGTGCATGTCACTTGTGCGGGGCTTCCGAGACCCGAGGGCGTGTACACCATCGAGAACTTCATGGGCGATATCATGCGTGCCGGGCATGGTTTCGCGGAAACCGTGCGTTTGGCGATCGGTTACGATGTGTTGGTGGATTATGACATATGTCATACGTTGCAACGCGGGCGGCCGCATGTATGGGACAGGTACATAGGGGATGTCACCGATTATCGCGGTATGACATGTCATGTGGACACGCCCGAGGCGATAGCGCTGTACCCGTCCGGCAGATGGCTGGGCGAATCGGACAAACAGGCTAATGCGGAGAATCTTGCATACATGCGTGACGTGTATAATCGTAATGTTGAGACGTTGCCGCGCGAGCTTATCGTGCGAGACGGCAGACCCATGATTTGGAGTATTGATGGCGAAATATTACTATGATCGGCTTAAAACGGTAATATTACCGCGAAATGCGGATGTTAACATGATTATCGGTGCGCGTGGGTTAGGTAAAACTTATGGTGTTCGAAAATACATGATAGAAGATTTTTTAAAAAACGGGTACACTTTTGTAGAAGTAGCACGTTTTCGAGAGGAAAACAATGATGTTGCGGCGGATTACTTCGCTCGCATTGTTAAAGATAATGTTTTTCCTGATTATGAATTTCGTACAAACAATAAGAAAGCTGAGATACGGCGAAAGAAAACTGGCCGCAAAGAAAACGAATGGAAAACGTGCGGGTATTTTGTGCCTTTAACGTTACAACAGCGGAAGAAAAAAACCACATACGCAAACGTACGTAACATCTGCATGGATGAAATTATCATAGACCCTGATGATAAGTACCATACATATTTGAAAAACGAGTTTAGCCAATTGGCGAAACTTGTAGACACTGTTACGCGCGAACGTCCTGATGATATCGGATTGCGAAAGCCGAGAATATTCTTGTTGGGCAATTCTTGCGACGCTTTCAACCCGTATTTTCAGCATTATGACATATCGTTGGAACCTGACTACGGTTTGTACTGGTTGGGAGGGAAAACATGTCTTTTCGACTATGTGCGAGATGACGAATATGCCAAGGAAAAAACTAAAAACACGGTTGCTGGTCGTATGTTGAAAAACAATGATGACATGACCGCAAAAAACAAATTCAAGCATCATGATACTGATTTTCTAGAAAAACCGCATGTACATGCTAAACTTACTTATGTTTTTCGTTGGTTACGGCATGATTTCGGTGTATATGTTGATTTGCGCTGTGGGTATGTTTTTGTGTCAGTAAAATATAATGCCGGTACGCACGTGCCGTATTTTGCTATCACAAGAGATGATAATAAACTTAATTATCTTACCGCAGATATTTCAAAAGAGTTGATTAAAAATCTTACGACGTATTATGGTTTAGGATATCTGCGTTATGATGCGGTTGAAACGCAACACGCCGTGATTGAAATGCTTAGAAATTTCGGTGTAAAATAACGTGTGACATACAAAGAGATGCCGCAGTGAGACCGCTAAAACATTATCATTGATATCCACGGTTGACTCCGTCAATGATATGGCCGTAAGGATAAGCGCGCCGGTTGTTGCTGTGAACCATGTCGCGAGTATGTTATCCTTAAGCCGTACCGGTTCGGTATTCGTTCGCCGGTACGGCTTTTTTTCATATATGGAAGGAAAAAAATGGCAGCAGATGACGAAACCATTGAGGAAACAGATACCGCCGAACGCGACGGTCTTGATGAAAGCGAGGCGCACCGTGCCGGGGAGTTCGATGATCTACGTGACACGCTGAATCGTGTGCTTGACATCGTGAACGCAATCAGCAAACGTGTTGACGGCATCTACGATAATTTCACCGATTCCATTGCACAGATGGTCGAAAACGGCGCGACCGTCAGGGAAAACGATGGCGATGCGTCGGAGTCGATAGCGCAGGCCGCGTCGGAAGACTTGGAAAACCTCGACTACACGCTTTAGAAAAAAAGGATGAATCATGGCAATAGATAATGCAACCATTTTGGATAAGGTTCGCGTCAAGGGAACCGATGACTATCAGCAACGTGTTCCGTCCGCGACGCAGACGGGTGTCGCGAACACCATGCGCTACTTGTTCGACCCGATGAACCGCCAGTATCTCAATGACTGTGTATGGAGCATGGTCAACCGTATCGGTCTCACCGTGATGGCGCAGAACGCGCCGTTCGAGAACCCGCTGAGCGTTTTCAAAAAAGAGAACCTCTATTGGGGTTCGACCGTGCAGGAGATCGCCGTGAAGTGGATAAAGGCGCACGGATACAAGGATGACGCGGAGAGCTTGCTGAAGATGCACCGCCCCGAGGCCGCCGTGTGGTTCTATGAGATGAACCGACGCGACCAGTATCCGATATCATGGACGGATGATGAATTGCGGCAGGCGTTCGTCGACGAATACGGCTTGAACCGTTTCATTGCGCAGATAATGGAGACCCCGCGTAACAGCGACAATTATGACGAAATGAACATCATGCTCGCGTTGATACGACACTACGAGCGAGACCTCGGCTTCTACAAGGTTCATCTCGATAAGATTCCGTCGGACGAAACGACCGCCAAGACACTGCTCAAGGCGTTGCGTTCGACCGCGGGCCGCATGCAATTCCCCAGCACGCAGTACAACGCGCTTAACGTGACCGACATCCCGGCGTACGCCAACCCCCAGCAGATGGTGCTCCTGATCGAGCCGGAATACCTCGCGTCGCTTGACGTGGACGCACTGAGCTCCGTGTTCCAGCTTGACAAGGCCGAAGTCCCGTACCGCATCATACAGGTGCCGAGCCTAGGCATCGACGGTGCCGTGGCCCTGCTCGTTTCCACGGACTGGTACCAGGTACGAGACACCATGTACGGCACCTCGCAGTTCTTCAATCCCCAGACTCTGGGCAACACGCTGTATCTCAACCATTGGGGCATCTACGGCGTAAGCCCGTTCACCCCATGCGCGCTGTTCACCACCGACACGGGCACTTCCATCAGGGTCGTGACCCAGACCGTGACCGGCTTCTCGCTGACCCCGGCCACCGCCGAGGTCGCGGCGGGCGACGTGCTCCAGCTCACGCCCAAGCTCACGGCGTCCGTGACGCCGACGGGAACCGCCATCGAGGTCGCGCCGGACTCCGCGACATACGAGGTGTCCGCCAAGCACGCCGCGAGCGGTTCGGACACGGGCGCGTCGTTCGCGCTGAACGTCAACACGTACGTCGACGATCAGGCGCGGCTGCACGTCCAGCGCGACGGGGTCGCGGCGGGCGACGTACTCACGGTGACCGGCACCGCGACCTACGTCAATCCCACCGGCGAGACCACGGAGCGCAAGGCGACGTGTACGTTTACCGTCAAATAATCCATTTATGATAAGCTGGGTGATGCTTCATACGAAGTATCACCCATTTTTTTCATATAAAAGGAAGATGCGCTATGGACTTTCCTCATCTGCAAAACGCGACGGCATTCCCCGATACGGATACGCGCGTGTACGAACAGTATCGTAATGTTTTTGACTATAATGTTTGGACGCCAAACACTAAAATCAAATTATGCCGGGTTAATTGGTTTGATGATTACCACGACGTCGTGAAATTCCCCGATAATGTCACACGAGACGCTTGGTTTGACAAAATTGGAAGGCGAAACCGTCAAACTCACGACTAATATGTATATCGCTCGTGCCGACACGGATGGTATAAAACTACCCGTGCCATATATGACGGCACAACAGTACAATTACATTATTGTAGACTTTTCCCATGATATCATCAATACGCCGTATCAAAAAACCGACGTACAGACGCGCTATCATTTTTTCATTACCAATGTGCGCGCGGAAGCGCCGAACACGACAACATGCGCGATCGAACGTGACGTATGGACGGATTATATCAACACTACCACAATCAACGGATTGCTATTGTCACGCGGGCATGCTCCATTAACGGAGACCACACCACAGGAATTGCTTAAAAACCCGCGCGCCAACTGTCGTGATTTTACACTGCCCGACGTGAACTACGGCAACGCGGCGGCGAACATTAAAAAAAGCACGCCGGTTAACTTGCAGAACGGAACAAGATACATATGTCTGGCCACAACGTTTTCCCCGCAGCAACTGCGATCAATGAGCAATATACACGGTACGGACGCAACAGGCAGCGCTCCGGAATATACTAATGTTGATGAAACGGTTAACGGTTTCACGTGGGCCGCCGGAAACATAAACACGTCAAACGTGGCGGGCACAGGCACATCATATAATTCCATCGATAATCTTACTGCAAGCAACGTGCATATGTACGCACTGGAATCATCCAAGATATCAGACAGTTATTTTGACACGCTTTTTATATATTATCCACATATCGCATCACAAATCGTATCTGTTTTCGTAGCAACGGCAAACATGATGCGCTTCGACTCCGCTATTAAGGTGAATAATATAGACTGGCATGTAGTCAATGGCGCGCGTGCAAAATTAGCGGACATTAATCTATCCGCAAATGATTTCGGCTATACGCCTGAATACGCCCGAATAACACGTCTGTACCTCGCACCCTACGCGCACTTGGAGGTATCCGACAACATCGGCAATAAAACACGTGTAGAAATAGCGGATTGCGGTTCGCTCTCAGTACAAACCGTCACATCATTAAGCTACCCGATATTACGTCAGATCGCATGGCTTGACGGCATCGGTGCCGATGGCAACACATCCGTCACCATCAACGCCATCAACGGTGCCGACATCACCGCCGACGTCCCAAACGCGGACATGCTCAAAACACTCATATCCCATGACATACCGACATACGCGCTGCAACGGCGCGCGATCGACGCGCAACGCGCCGAAACATACAACCGGAACGTGGCGCAAGCCCGCGAGAACGCGATCCTCGCATACGAGAACACCGCCAAAGCATCAAACGGCGCGAGATACAACGCGACGGACTCCGCCAACACATCCCAGACAAACGCCAACGCCGCGAACAACGCCAGCGCGTACGCCACGCAGCGCAACAACCGTTGCCGCAGCGACACCACCGGCATCCAAATGCAGACGGCAAGCGACGTGACCAACCGCAACCTATCCATGATCACGCACAACAGCGCGGAATACCTGTCAAAGCTGGGACAAGACTACGCGGCAGACCAACTGTACGCCTCATCGCAATACACCGCCGACATGGAAGGCGTGGCCGCGACCACGGCCAACTCGATGGCCGCATCGATATCCGGCACCGCGCTCACCGTCGGCGGAATCGCGGCGGGCGGCGCACTCACCGTGGCATCCGGAGGCACCGCCGCGCCCGCCGCCGTGGCCGCGGTGGGCGCAATGGCATCGAACGCGATCAACGTCGGCCAGCAGGGATACAGCGCAGCGGTCTACATATCGAAGAACTATGAACTACTCCAAGCGTCGATGAACTCCCTGGCCCGCAAATACACAGCGGCCAAAACGTATAACGCCAACACCACCGGCCAAAGCATCAGCGCGGCGACCGACACCACGAACCGGCAGAACCAAGCGGCGGCGGACACGACCAACACGACCAACGCGGCCGCATCCGACATCACCGCGAACAATGTGGCCATCGGCAACGCCAACGCGGGCCGCACCCGGAACACGGCCGCCAACAACGCGAACCGCACACGTGACATCACCACGAACAACGCGAAGCGTGTCCTGACGAACGCGCGCGGCAACGCGGACGCGACGTGGCGCGATCTGCTCAACCACCCTGCGCGACCCGTCGGGACATATGGCGGTGACAACTTCATGCAGGCCGCAGGACTTGACACCATGACCGTCAAAATCATCACGCAGGACAGCGGCGCGATATCGGCGGCGGGCGACTACATGCTACGCTACGGGATCGCAAGCAACAAACTCTACAACAGGCCCGCACTGACAATGTGCAGGCATTACACGTATTGGCAGAGTACCGACATATGGATAACCTGCCCATTAGCGCAAAACACGCAATTGCAGACGCTCAGAAGCATTTTCGCTGCGGGTGTTACAATATGGGGCAAACCAGAGGAAGTCGGCGGCGACTTCGTACACGACAATCTATAAGGTGACCGAATGGGACGCAAACGAACACATAAAACCCCACCGACCCGCGCGGCGCTCGGCGAGCGTGGCGCGCCGACATGGCAACAATCCGAAACGCTCAACTCGCAGGCGTATTCGATGGCATATCACCAAATGCTCAATATCGCGCTAACCCGCTTCAAGTGGCTTAATCTGCCGAAAACCTGCGATGCGTGGTTCCTCGAATACAATCTACTGTATTTCGGTTACGCGACAATCGCATTCCCGCACAACAAACCGGGCGTTTTCTTCAGCACGCAAGCGGTGCCAACCTCCAATTTCAACGTGTACTACAAGCCCAGAAAATGGGACAGCTACGGAATCAACGGGTGGCGTTTCCCGGTCGACAACTCAAATGGCGTATTCATCTACGCGAACCGCGCACGTACACCACTCATCCCGACCATTGAATTCTTCGCACATGAGATCGAGGATTTGTACATGACGCGACGGCAGAACCGTTTCAATCAGAAGACGCCGTTTATCCTAGAGGTTCCGGCCGGCCAGCAGACGGCGGGCATCAATGTCATCAAACAGATATCAGGTGGTGAAATGGCGATCATGGCCACTCCCGGCTTCACGGACAGCATGAAAGCCAACGTGCTGAAAACCAACGTGCAATACATCGGCATGGAACTGCAAAACGACATACAGAACACGTGGAACGCATTCTATCAAGCACTGGGAATCAAGAATCTGCCGATGAAAATGGAACGGCAGACCGCAGACGAGATAAACGACTACGGCGAACCCGCAAACCTACGCGCGTTGTCCGAACTCGAGGAACGCCGTGCCGCGTGCGACATCCTTAATACAAGATTCGCAAAATACCTCAACAAGCCCATACAGGTCGTATGGAACGAGGACAACATCAGCCAAAACTACAATTATCTCAACAACATCGAAGGACAGGCGGACAACGATGAATCTTGACACCGATTTTCCGCATTACACGCCAAACGACACACATGATGAATACCATCAAGCCATGTCGATAACATTAGGCGAACTACTGGTTCCGGGCGGAATCAACTGGGACTCCAACGAATGGTCGTGGCGTGAAAGCGCATACAATGACACTCAATATGCTCGCTGTTGCCGTAAAATCGAAAACCGATACTACGATCGCGAAATAGGCGTGCTCCCAGCAAGCCGATGGAAACGACATTTTCTACGATTGACAGATGAAATAATGCCTACCCTGAAGCCACTGTACGCAGCGGTTGACGGTAACCCGGACGTTATGCTATCAGATATGGATACATGGCATAAAATGCGTACAGTGTTTTCCGATTTTCCCGCTACACAATTATCCGAAAATCAGGATTACGCAAGTAACGCGACCGATAACCAATACGAGACAATCACAAACGGCAATTTTATGGATAAAATCATGCATATCAAGCAAGGTGATTACGTCGATATTGACGTATTATTGCTAGACCATTTGGAAGAATGCTTCAGCCCTTTGTGGACTGTTAATTTGAACAATTACTAACATCTCACATGAAAAGGAGCAATAATGTTTCCAAACATCATATCATTAATGCCATTCTACGCATTATACACTTACACCCCTGCAATACCCAAGTTCTATTGGGAAGCGAAAAGTCAAGAAGAAATAGTAAAATACCTAAGCTGCGAATACGATAAACTACGACATTACGCGGACGCATTAGCAGATAAAGAAAATGAAACCGCACAAGCAGTAAACCAACTCACCGAAATATTCAAAAAATTCCAAGAATCAGGCTTCAACGAATACTACTACCAGCAAATATACAATTGGGTACAAGAAAACATGCCCAACATTATCAGCGAAGCCATCAAAACAGTATACTTCGGACTGACCCTAGACGGATATTTCGTAGCCTACATACCAGAATCATGGAACCAAATAGTATTCGACACCGGCATGAACTACAACACACCCGAATACGGTAGACTTATACTGTCATACGACACAACACCCGACGCTCAACCCGTCGAACAACCAACCACAAAATAATCAAAAAAAGGAGCAACAATGTCAAACACACCAGTCCGCCAATACATCGGCGCACGATACGTACCCATCTTCGCCGACCCCGCCGAATGGGACAAAACACGAACATACGAACCATTAACAATCGTACAACATGCAGGAAACTCATACACCTCACGCCAATACGTGCCACAAAACATAGAGATTACAAACACCGACTTCTGGGCACTTACCGGCAACTACAACGCACAAGTCGAAGCATACAGACAAACCACACAAAAAGTACTCGATAAAGCCAACACAAACGAAACAAACATCAACAACATACAAGCAAACCTAACCGCATTAAACGCCAACACCGTCACAGACGCAAACAACCTCAAAAACAAAATCGACAACACCGAAAACAAAGCCAATACAAACGAAACAAACATCAACAACATAATCACAAAAGAAAACACAAACTACAAACACATACTAGCAATAGGAGACAGCATCACACACGGAACAGGAACCGACGACCCCGAACACGATAGCTGGATTAAACAACTCGCATCTTTCACCCAAACAACACAAGTAACCAACTTGGCACAAAACAACGCAGGTTTCACCACACCCGGACACGCCGACACCCCCAGAACATTCCCACAACAACTCGAGTACGCCAAAGCCCAAAACCTCAACCCAGACTGCATCATCATCGCAGGCGGCATCAACGACGCATGGTCAGGCGAACCCGACACAATCGAACAACAAGTACACCAAACAATCCAATACGCAATCACCAACTGGTCTAACGCAACCATATACTACATACCAGCCCCAATAGCACGCACACTCGGCTTCAACGCGGCAAAACAAAAAAACCTACAAATACTAAGCAGCCTCATAAACGGCGCACTAGGCCTACGAGTAAAAACACTAAAATACGCATGGGAATGGCTCTGCACATACGAAAACATCTCAAACGACGGCATCCACCCCAACGCACAAGGCGCACAAATACTCGCAAAAAGCGCATACCAAGCAATGCAAGGCACCACAGTCCGAGCAAACCTAAAAGCACAACTAATCCAAACAGTCGGTGACAACATGTTCATAAACAACAACTTATGGGTAGCCGTCAACAACGGATTCTGCCAAATATCAGGAGAAATAGGCGTAAACAAAACCCTAAACGCATACAGCAAAATATTCCAACTACCACAAGGCTTCGAATACCACGGCATATTATCCGGCATACTCTCCAACGCACCGCAAGTAAACAACGTCTACTACCCTACAAATAACGCAGATCGTGACGTCAACACACAGCAATCCCTACCCTCACAAACAACAATCTACGTCAACACCAATTGGCAAATAGGCGTAAACT
>CYGL01000569.1_pt1 | contig 13738 bp, 34 predicted proteins | sample 485531 | NCBI WGS metagenome assembly CYGL01 (sample SAMEA3497897, study PRJEB9818) | human gut metagenome | reverse complement strand
ATGGGGAGTGGGTCGGTTAATGTTTACAGTCTATTGGGTAAAACCACAGAAACAAATCAAGGAATACCACGGCTCATATGATACGTTTGAACAGGCGATGCAATCCATAAAAGATTGGTGGAAAGAAAACGATTATCAACCGACGGTATTATCGTGTGATTGAACATGGTCGGTCTTTCATGATTGATTATGGATTGTACGACTGCTTTTATGAAATTGAGTATGAACCAACGGAGAAAGAATAATGTATGTACAAATTGAAGAATTTAACAAGGTAGTCGATACCGTCAAGCAACAAACAAAAAGCGATAGAATCACAAGCATCGCTTGTACGCAACCTAGATGAATTAGCCAGATTGCAACACATCCGCTTAAACAGTCTTGAAGACCAATGTGATTTCTTGTTTAAACATATGCAAAAAACCCATAAACAGGTCTTTTGGTATTTGATTGCGGTTATTATTGTGAATATCGGTGGGTTAATTGCGTTTCCATATGGTTACACCATGACAAACGAAGTTAATTTTTATATTAATGCCTTTTGCTACATTACTTTGAAATGAGTTGAAGTACTATTTGGGAGTAGGAATTAATGAAAGTTAAACTAACGCTAAAGAATACAAATGTAGTTTATTTAGAACATCGTTGTTCGATTCAACAGAAAACAAGTTGAATTAATAATTTGAACTACGGCTGGCAGTTTAATTTTGTATTTACTGTTGGTCTTGCTAATGGTGGCACTGCCGAATATGCTGTTGTTTATAGATAGGGAGAATATATGCAAGTAACATTACAGAATTACACACCGTTAGACACAGCTGCACACGCAATGGGTCAATGCTATGGCAAGACCCTAGGGGTGGAAGCACTTGTGAGAGCCGTCCATAGTGGACATTTGTCGCTACTGGAACATACATTGGTGACATTCGATATTGAAATGTCACAGAAATGCCTTGCACAGATTACACGACACAGACATTTGTCTTTCACGGTCAAGTCAACACGTGGAACAGATTTTGCGGATTCCACATGGTTAATTCAACCGAACATCCAGAGATTACTAGTGACATGGGTCAGCTATTAAACAGTTAATCGAAAATCAAATCTGGAATATAGACGGTTGGTTGATGCTGGAGTGCCGTATCAAGTGGCAGCCTATGTGTTACCATTGGCGACCAATGTAACAATGACCGTAAGTGGTTCGTTGCGTACATGGATGGAGTATTTACCAAAGAGATTGTGCAAGAGAGCATCTACGGAACACCAACAAGTCGCCAGAGAAATCTACAAGAAATTAAACGTGATTTATCCATCGTTGGTGAATTTAGAGATATTGGGTATGTGTAGCGGTTGCAAAGAAACCTCTTGTGATTTTACGACACACAAGAAACAACCGAAAACACCTATTGTTATTGAATTGCGAAAAATGGATGGTGAATGATGGGTATTTTAAAAAAGATTGCATTGGTTTTAATTGGCGTTCTTAGCAGTATCGGTATCGTATTATTGGCGTTGGTAACAAAGTTGTCATGGCTTGCCACAGGGATTGCATTTATTTTGTATCTATTGCAGTTCTATGTGACAGATTGGTCAACAGTTGTAATGATTTTTTGGTTAGCCGTTAAATTGTCAATCGCACTGGCAGTTGTTATGATTGTCTTGGCTCTTGGCAGAATCTTAGTGGAGGCGGAAGATGGCAAAGGTTTATAATGTCATGTTCGATGGTACATTCTCTGGTGAAGCACGAATTACTGCACAAAATGAAGAAGAAGCGTATGATATTGCATCGGATTTAACCGATTGTTTTGACATTCATGTAATGACTTGTGATTATGACTTGGATGGAAATGTCGAAGACATTAATGTCATAGACATTGAAGAAGAAGAACCAGATTATGAACAAGACGAGGAGGACTAATATGATTAATAAAGTGTCACGCAACCATGAGTTCCATGAGGGTGACTTGATTTACATTGAGGACACTCCAGCCCTCATCTATAGCGTATATCTAAGTGGTTTTAATGCCGTCATGCTATTTGATGGCAAAATCAAAGTCAAACGCATCGATAGAAACCGTATTGGTTCTTCTTGGAATAATATACAGATTGATTACCACAGTACAATCAATCTAACACCAGGAATGAAAACTTTAATTGCGTTTCTAACAGATAACCCATCTGCCTACAAGAGTCGAAGATAACATGGAAACATATGACTTTCAACGTGGCGACCTCGTGTATGCAAACGGTTTACCAGCCGTTGTATATTATGTGTCACCACTACAGATACGCATACTCATGTTAAAACGTGGAGATTTAAAAGCGTATAGAATCAATCGTGATGAAAAATATGGTAACATACGGAATGTTCGTATTGATTTTATTCAAGAATCAGATATGGACTTGGTGGTTGATTCTATCATGAGTTTTTTACACAATGTTGGAGAGAAAAGAAATGAAACCAAAGTTTAAACGTGGCGATATTATTATTAGCGACTATGGCAACACGTGGATTGTCGCCCAAGTCAGCGACCGTACCGATAGCTATTATGGGTTTAATGCAAAGAAAACATACACATTACCATTTGAACGGCAAGGCAATTTTACAAAGATTGGTGAGTTCCCATTGAATACTATAGAAAATGCCATCGAAACTGCTAAAAATCAATTCATTGATTTACAAATGCAAGTCGATATTGCAGTAGAACTTATAGATAAATTTTTGGAAGCCAATGGCAAAGACACATTGCTTGTGTTAAAAGATATGCGTGTTGATAAAAATGCAAACACGGTGCTTGTCCAATGTTCTACTGGTGGTGGCAAACAAAACACATGGAAAACCGTGGTTGAAATATGCGAAGAATATGGGATAAACAAGTATGGAATTTAATAGACATACTTTATTGGTTCTCTGGGGTCTTCCAGCCAGTGGCAAGTCAACATTTGTGAAAGAACACAAGCTGGAAGACTATTGTGTATCATATGACCACATTCGTGACATTATCGGTGGCAAACATTATGCGTTCCGATATGGTAAATTATTGGTTGACCCAGATGTGGAAGCGGCTGCACATAAAATGTCACTATACGCAATCTCATGCCGTATGCGTACTGGTGATTTTATCGTGTATGATAACACAAATACTCTACCACAGGATGTATTAAACCAAGAGATGCAGTGGTTGAAAGACTTGTGTGATATACACGATTATACATTGTGGTATAAACGATTTGACACACCATTGGATGTATGTCTTAATAGGTCTAAAAAACGCTCTAAGTATGAGCCAACTTTAGAGGTCATGCAGAAACAAGAATCTTACTTTAGAAACGCACAGATGCCATCGTTTGTACGCAATTTTGACTATAGTGGTTATAATGGCTTGTTATTGGAGGATTAGTTATGGAGTTTCAGTTTGGCGATGTGGTCATGTTTATGGGTCATGCGTATTTTGTTATTGATTTTGACGATGATATTAATCTGTTGATTTTAACCGATGGTATTTCAACAACCAGTGAAGTCGATTATGAAGACGTGGTTAAAATCGGTCATGATGATACGTTTGAACAAAACGTCTTAGATAGACTAAAGAATGTCCAACACGCACATGACGAAGAACTGAGGGGTAATCAACTAGATTTAATCAGCTATTTGGAATCAAAAGGGTTTTATAAAGACGATATATTATATCTCGTCACAGGAAAGACTAAAGAAGATGGTAAGTATTTATATTGTCAAATCGAAAGCGATAATGGTTACGAATGGCTTCTAGTGGAACAACTATTGGATAAGTTCTTTAAATAAAATAATTTTTGCAAATTTCAAAATAAGTACTTGACACCAATCAACCGTATGGTATAATGTAATCATCAAGGGGAAACAAACCCAAGATAAACATTAGCCATACGGTTTTTTGATACTGAAAGAGGAAAACAGATTATGAACATCAACATTCAAAACGCAATCAATGAAGAAATCAAACAACAACGAATCAATCTTGTGAGTTGTCAAATTGGGTATCTTGTTGGATATATCAAAAGTGGTAACTATAAAGAAGAATGGGTTGCTGCACAAGCAGATATGTTGTATTCTATGGTTTACTGCTTGGATTGGGAAACTGATAAACAACGTGATGAAATCCGCAAGATGAAATCTCAAGTTGTGCAACTTGGGAAAGATTATGGTAATTATGATGTAGTTGAATTTTAAAAAATTCTCAAATTAATACTATAAAAACTCTTGACACAATACACAAGTATGATATAATGATTACAGAAGTTATAATTCTTTAGTAAACGAGGGTTAACCCCATAGGAGGAAACAATTATGTTATTCAAGTTTTCAAACAACACAACAACAAGTTTCGTAAAAACATTTATCTTTAATGCCAAAACGGCAGATATTATTATTCTGGATAATGAGTTATCAAACATGAAAATTCATATCCCAGTCAGTCGTATTGATGCAGACTTGTTAAACAAGATGTTCAATACAATGACACATAAGTTATTAAATGATGCGTTAGACACGAATATGCCTTATGTGTATGTCAACCTGCGATTGTTCGTAGAAAACTATGAAAAGTCATTGGCTGCTGGTTATGAATCTATTGGTTACGACCGTGCAACAGGTTGTAAGAAAAGTGTTACATTTTAGTTTGACGGAGGAAATAGAAACACATGGCAAATCTACCAACATTTTTACAACATTTGAAATGTTTCGATGGGTGGAAAGTCCAAGACGACCCAAAGGATGCCGTCAAACGATATTACGAGAAACATCCACAAGAATTAAAACAAAAGAAACAAAAGCCACGACCACAACCTAAACGGCAGTATGGCAAAAGCTATGGAGCGTTGGATTTACCACCACGACCTTGTGAAGAATGTGGTCAAATGTTTAAACCATCACAGATACGTTCACGGTTTTGCAGTCATAAATGCAGTGGTCGCTATCATAGTCGCAGACAGTATGCAAAACTTAAAGGAGCAAGATTTATACTTACAGGAGGTTTAAATTGAACATTATACAACAAACGACACCTTGTGCAGAAAACCAAAAATTTGTCTAATTAAAAACGGAGGAAGAAACATTGTCAAACCGAGCTTACACACCAAGAAATTTAATCTTAGATGCTACTTGTGGTTATCCATTGGCACACTATGTCGAAACTCTTGCAAATAACATCGACATGAACAAGGACAATACAAATGTAGAACTTAATACATTACGCTTGTCCATCTACAAGGGTATTCTCAATGTATTACAACAAGATGCCCTAAGTATTGAAAAGTTACAACAACAGATTACAGAATGGAAAACCATTAAGAAAATCGAAGACATTCCTAAGTTGATTACAGATGCAGACACGTCTACCTTGACTGGAGAGGACTTAAAGCACGTCAAACGTGCCATCAAAGAACTTGATGAAGTCGTAACGGCTATTGTGACAAACATAAACAAAACTATTGACAAGTGTGCAATGCTGGCAAACAAGCATGAAAAAGTTGTTGAAAATACGGATAAAGCGGAGGAATAGAACATTGGCAATTCGAGATTTAAACCAAGTAATGTATCGTGTGGAAAACATTTGTCGTTTATTGCCGCCAGATTTCTTTGGCGGTAACTACGAGACATACGTTGTCAACGTAGATAATGGTCATATGTTGGCGTTCCATCGTAGACGCAAACAGTATGACGTTATTCATGAAACAACAGATTTATTCTTTTATCGTAACAATGGTCTGTTGACACATTATTGTTATGGTCAAGGAATCTTTGATACAGAACCAACATTAAAATGGGTCAAACGTGACGAACAATTTATTGACGAAGAATATGACTTCGTTTGTCGAATTGAAGATGCGTTATTGTGCGAAGCAACACAGGAGGGGTGGTTGGAATAACCACCCATGATACCATTATGAATGAACAACAATTGATGAAAACCATTGAAGACCAAAACCAAGTAATTATCGCTAAGGATGCCACAATTGATAATCTACGGCAGAAACTGGATGATGCCAATCGTGAGATAAACGGCTTATACCTAGATAGGTCATACAAAAAGATGTGTGGCGAATGGGCGACAGATGCCATTCACCAGAAAGCCGTCAAGGTTATTGGTGGTTTCGAGTATGGTATCACGTACATTCCTTTGTATGTTGCAGTTGTATTAATCCTTGGTAGTATCGCCTGTATGCTATTTATGTTCTCCGTTATGGGGTTAATCAAATGATTAGACCAATACCTCCAATGGACGACTTCTGGAAACAACTATTGGACGACTTAAATAATACGACAGACGAAGAATGGCGACAAATGTTCTGATATGTTTGTTCAAATATATGTTGATGAAGATTTACAATGCTTTATTGACAAGCCGACATATTATGGTGTACACTATGAAGTGTGCAACAGAGAATTAAACACACAATGGTTTTTACAACACGTGATTAAATTGTTGGAATTAAGATTGGAGCGTGACAAACATGAGTGATATTCGTAAACCAAGCGGAGAAGAATCCTTTTGGAGTGCTATTGCAGCCTTAGAAGAACGACCAAAGAAGCGATACGAAGTTAAAGTATTTTTTGGTTCTCATGCTAAACTTGTTATTGTTGAAAGCTATAGAACGTCACAAGAACTGTTAAAGTATTATGTGGCGTTAGTCCATAGTGGTAAACCTGTATATCTTATAGATGTAGAAAACAACGATAGAATTGCTTATACTGTATGTTTAAATAACGCAGATGCATTTACAGTTGCTGCCGTTTTGGAGGGATAATGTTTATACTAGATAAAGAACACTATTGTTGGACAACCGATGATACCTGTGGTGAACCACGAAAGACAATCCGTGATGCTATTGAAGACTTTTATGAAGACGATTGTCAAAACTTGGATTGTCCAACGGTGTACATCGGACACCCATCGTATTATATTCCAGATATGTTTAACGCCGAACAGTTGATGTGGGATATGAACGACAAAATCGAAGAAGACTTTGATATTGCGTTAAACGATGAATTCACCGTTGACCAAGACATGGCTTTGGAAGAACGATTGCAAGACACGTTGTATCAATTCTTGAAAGAACACAAGATGGATAAACGTGTATGGACTGTGTTTGATTCTATCGAGTGCAGACCAGAAGATTACGGTATTGATTTACAGGATTTTTAACCCCCAGGAGGACATATGAATACGTTTTTAATTGCCGCTTATTATGGCGGAAATAGAGAGTCAGTTAGATTTAAAACAGAAAAGACTTTGGAACAAGTAAAAGCTGGTATCGTTGCAAAATCATATAACAGTCATGGGTTTTATATCTTCGATAACGAAAACGAAGAAGACAAGTGTGTTGCTGGCATCAACTTATCTAAGGCGGATTGTGTTTTCATCAAACAGGAGAACTAGGGTATGGAAGTTTATATTTTTCAAAAGAACAAACGGTGTCCATATCTACACTACAGTTTTTTGACTGCGGAGATAGAGCGGTATGCCGATGAGAACTTGGACTGGAATACCAAAGGGGAGTATCAGATAGATATTCCGTTTTTATACAAATGGTTAGACGATGCACAACAACAGAAAGCGTCTAACCTAAGTGGTTGTAATGAAACACAAGGTCTTATCTATCAAATATCAATACAAACCCTACAAGATATTATTGATATTGTAGAACCCATGAGTGGAGAAAACTGGTTTGAAGTTTATCTCACAAGATATTAAACGGAGGAATATAACAAATGTTACTGACAGAAGCACAACAAGAAGAACTTAATAGAATGTTGCTGGGTGATGACAACTTATTGGAAGAATTGGTATATGACACACCAGATTTCTTGACACAAATCGAAGAAAACCTTGTGGATGTAGACGAATATTATCATACCAAAGATTATATCTTTAAATGTGACGATGGTAGATACTTCTGTTTGACAGTCACTCAACACAGTTCTATGGGTGATGTCGAAAGTGCATACTTTTATGAAGTATTCCCAAAAGAAATTACGACTGTTACTTACGTAAATAGGGAGGACTTATAATGGACATTGAAATCAACAACCAATGTGCAGCCGTTGTGGAACCTAAAAATAAGAAACCAGAAATGCCATTACGGTATCATTTACAGATGGAATTATTGGCAAACCAAAATTCACGTTTGATGGAACAACGTGATAAATTATTGGATATGGTCGAACGGTTACAACCCAAAGAACATGAACCAATTGAACCACCCGCAAAAATTGAAATGTTGCAGACACCTGTTGGTTATGTCAAGGTCGGTGATGTGATTGGTTACGACCGCAGCAACAAACGTATTCGCTTTGGTACAATCACGAAGCTAACCAAAGATGGATTCATTTATTTAACACATTCGTATTCCGTTGTGTATGGTGACGATGGCAAACAAGGGATTTTTCAATCAATGGATGGTTCTATTGAACAATATCGTGTTTGCAAGGTATTGTAATCCAACAATGGAAAACCCAATTCCAAAAAATTAAAAACCAAAAATAAAAAACAAGATTTCAAAAATAAAACGCAGAATTTTCAAAATTCGTGTTGACATTAAACATCTTGTGTGATACAATGTGTTTGTCGGTGGTCATAAAGAACCAACCAATCTAACAAAACAAATACACAACTACAAATACTTCATTAACTCTTTAGTGTGTACCAACAACCAAGCCACCGACAACTATTTCATATAAACCACGATATATCATGGAAACACCACCGTCTACGTGTCCACGATACCGTGGTCTTTTTTTATGTCTATACATATGAATAACTATTCATGTGTTCATTCATATGCTGCATCCGTGGCTTGTCTGTGGTGCGTACTATTGGTGCATACATAAGCACATATAAAACACATCCGTTATTTTCTAATGTTTTCACATATTACATATATTCCACACATACAATACGTTGACCGCATCACACGTTGCATCCATGATTGATACCACGGATAATGCCATGTGTGATAGCGATAGATGATACCGTGGATGCCACATGACATACCATGTGCATCAACCACATGATATTCCGTGGCGATAATACCCATACAATTCATTCTATGGCGTTGTATAGTGCGTCTACACGAAGTGACGTATGTTTATATACCACACCTATTTTAACCACAGTATAACGCAATATAATCAATTTTTGTATATCTCCACGGAATTTTTACACCCATATATACATATGTTTTGATACATATAAATAATAAACAATAATAATCGCCACCGATTTTTATATTTGTATATACATATATTTGTACATATGTCCACCATTTTTTATGTGTATATACATATGTATATTATTCGATTTATATATTTTATTTTTTTCACCTATAAGTACTGTTGACCGCCCAAGTCATTCTCAATACGTTCTCAGTTTATTGTCACACGCTGCACATACGCCACTCATAGCAATTACTTTTTGTAATGCACTCATGCGTTTTGACCAATCGAATAATCTCAATATATTTATATCGAATGTTTTCTATATTGTTGTATACAGTTGTATTTCATTAGATTAACACTATAATAAATACTATTGTATGCAATTTAATAACGTGCGTTTGTATCGTGTGTTATTATTCTATGGTGCGAACATTTGTTTTATACAATAATGTAATACCATGTATGCTATATGAGTATAGAATTTTATATTTTTTTACTTGCGTTATTTTGTCAAAATGGTATACTGATAATAGAAAATAAATATTATTATATTAACCGTGCAAGCGGTGAAAGGAATAATTTAAAATGAATAACCACAATCAAATAATGGATATTAGGGCTTTACATTATTGGTATTGGTCTAACAACATCAGTCAAGAAAATGGCTTTTATTTTACAGATGATTGTATAGACCATTTATTGTGTGATGTCTTAACCCCTAAAGAAAAGGCAAGGGCAAAACGTTGTATAAAAAATGGCGGTTTCTTTACATTTGGCGTTGACGGCTTACATTGTTGTAATAGCTTAAAGGCTATTAATGTATATCGTTTTTTCTTGAAAAATTTCAATATAGATTTTACTAAATAAGGTTAGGCGGTGCAAATATGCACCGCTTTTTTATCGCCCTTATAGACGATTTTAAGAGGTTTTTTATTGAGAATGGTTATCATTTATGGATTGAATTTCTTCAATGTATAACAAAATACTTGACAAAAGTTATAACTTGTGATATTTATATATATTCATTAAATATATAAAAACAAAAACAATAAAAATATTTTTGTGAATTTCAAAATTAATATTTGCATTATATATCAGATATGATATAATAAAGATGTCGAAAGGAGGAACGAAAGACATGAGAAAAATCTATAGATTTAATAGCGTTTGTCATTGGCTTTATGAAAACAAAGACAAAATAAACGCTATTAAAATCACCTCTATAAATCATTATGGATTTAATAAAATAGAGGGGGACAAATTTATTTGTGGCTTAAAGGTTATCACAAACGAAAAATATAAAAATAAGTTACTACAGTTTGATATTAATACCTCTTATTGTGATGATGACTTAATAGCAATCACAAGCGAACATTTAGAAAACTATCTGAATATTTTCATATAGTATTAAGCGAAAGGAATATATAAATATGGAATATATACAAGCGTTGCAAACTGTAGGCGGTTTCCTGTTCGCCCTTGCGTTTTTTATAGGATGTAACCGCCTTGAAAAATATGTAAATAGTATTAGGGGTTAGACTATGAAAGACATACACAAGAAAATAAATCTAAATAATTTGATATGTTACTATAAAGGAATGTACGGCGGGAATGTCTATTGTGAAAAAACAATGATATATAATTTTGTTGACTTATACAAAGTTTATACATTTTTCTATGGTGATTATGAATTTTCTATCTTAATTGTTGATAATAGCTACAGATTGGTTGACTACAAGGGAAACATATACGAAAGCGACAATATCGAAGATTTTAAAACTATTGTAAAAATACGCTTATGGCGTGTTTATGGCGACATTTAAAAAGGGGGGGGGATGAGATAGTGGCTATAGTACTACTTGCGTTATTCGTTTGTTTTATTAAACGTACAAACGTAAAACAAAACAATTTACTTAAATAATTTGAGTTGATACGAAAGGAACATAAGAAAATGGAAATCAAAGAATTATTAAATATTGGTAGAGATTTAAAAGCAAATAATTGTACAGATATTAGGGAATATCTTGAAATGGTACAAACTTTTAACGATAATCAGCAAGACGTATTTTATACACTTATCGAAAACGATGTAGACATAGAAAGGGCAATACAAGGGGTTTACGAGGAAAACTATTGTATCTATGAGAATTTTAAGGAATATATTGATAATTATATAGATGAATACTGCGGATTACCCGATTTTATCGAATTAAATTATATCTCTATGTGGTACAGGACTTTCAGATATGACGACCATCTTATTGTCGATTGGCAAGAGTTTGAATGGTGCAAAGACCGCAATGAGTACGGAACAGAGGGACAAAAAAACAACAAAGAGAATACATTAAATATAATTTACAGTATTCACAATTTATTGACTTTTATTATTAACCATAAACACAAACGGCGGAACACAAACCGCCGTTTTTTTCATGTGGTAATAATCGTGTACAATTCCCAATAAAAAACCGCCTGTATTCGCTTATAAGGTGCCTGTAAATGTTTTTCATTACGATTATATGCAAAAAGGCAAAAACGCCGTATAACGCATTTAACAGCCTTGTATGGCTAATTGCATAAATGCAATATAATTGGCGGTATGTCTATAGTAAACAATATCGGTATTATGTGCGTGTGTGGTGTACATTGGTATTTGTTGCGTTTGTCATTTGTGTAAATGATAAATACTCTCATGTAAAATATTTTGATAAATTACATAAAAAGTACTTGCAATTTTTCGCCAATGTGATATACTGATAATAGAAAAGCGGTTAGATATTAAACCGCTTAGGGTATACGAAAGGAATTGATTATCATGAGAAATACTAGAACACAACAATATCAAAAACTATACAGTCACTATATAAAATCTTATTTAGTGCATAAAGTTTATAACCTAGGTTATTATTATGACTATGATTGTGAATTGCTAGAGTATAGCCCTAACGAAAGATGTTTGGATTATGCTACTAATCACGCCCACGATGTGGCAAAGGCTAATAATGATTATGATGATTTATTAAGCCTGTCAAAAGGATATTTATATAATTCTATGATAGGCTTAATAAATGCAACGAATAGCCTTATTAATGAATATGAAAGCGAGGTTTTATAATGCAATATATAGAAATGGTTACACATTATAATGAATACCACAACACACAAACACGCAAAAAATTCTATATTGTCGATAGAAATAAACTATCAGACAATTATATAGAATGTTATACCGAATACAAATCAAAATATTCCGATGATTACGACTTTTATAAGCAAAAGGAATTTGACGGCGGATTATATTATATTGCAGTACGCAAGCCGTCCTATAGAGTTTATTTTACTGATAATACTTTATATAATTTTGATTGGAACGATAGTATGCAAACAATAGAGGGGGAGTGTATGATTGCAGATATAAAAAGCGGTGATACAATTATTCTGTATGACGGCGAGGAAAAAACAGTAGAAAAAATTATAGAGTATTAAACGAAAGGTGCAAATAAAGATGAATGTAAAAGTATATTATAATAAAAAATGGATTGAGTTTAAGCCTATTACAAAAGAAAAATATTATAGATTAAAGAAAAAAGCCGTTTATGCTTTGTAAAAAGTGCTATTACATATTATTCATGTGATAGCGAGGGCAAAGAGTTTTATGTATTACTTGATAAAAATAATCGTGTGATGAGATATTATTATATTGAGTTAGATTTATATAGGGTATGTCTTGCAAATAATCAAGGTGATTTTTTAATATATGAAAATGAACCAATTTATGCGCCTATACATCAATGTTATATATTCGCTAATAGATTTTATAAAGGCTTGCAAATTATGATTGACGGCGAACGCTTAACTGTAGACCATATAAAACTATGCTGATACATTGGCGGTACAATCTTATGTACCGCCATTTGTTTTACTCCAACATATGAATATATGAACACACATTCATCTATTATCAATTAAAAACATAAATGATAACGCCAGCATAAACCCATGTTATTGAGAATGTTTATCATTTAAAAGTTGCGTTATTTGCGTTATATGGTGCGTTTGGCGGTTGTCACGTGTGTTTATACGTTGGCAACTAATAGACGCATACAAGCGAATACAGGCGGTTATAACAACAATCGTTTTATACAATCAATATATACAATCGTTATATATCCACTGTTTGAAAACATATAATAATATAATGTACATCTGTAGAATACACAAGATTTATACCACTATAGATGAGAATTGTTATCATCAATGGTATGTCTACTTGTGATAGACATATGTTTATCATTGATGTATGATTTCTTGCGTATGGTCTTGTGTATTGACTATAGAGGGTCTTTGTATGTAACGTCGGTATGTGGTGATACTACAGAATTTTTACAATATATAGAATATGCGTACATACTAAAATAGTTATACATTATATTTTTGATACCACCCCACCAACGCAAGCCCAAGCCAATTACAAAAACTCATACAAACATGATTTAAACGCAACGTTATCACTATATCGAAACGAATAGATATGTAGCCGTG
>CYGL01000568.1_pt1 | contig 13742 bp, 21 predicted proteins | sample 485531 | NCBI WGS metagenome assembly CYGL01 (sample SAMEA3497897, study PRJEB9818) | human gut metagenome | reverse complement strand
ATTGCCGCTTACCTACTCTCAATTCAGTCGGCAATTCAAGGAAATCATGAGGGGCATCAACTGCACTCATTCTACCCACGATTGTCGCCATACTGTGGCCTCTCTCCTCGATAAATACGGAGCGCCTCCAACCGCCACAAGGGCTATCCTGGGCCACAAAAACGGCGATATAACTACCAAAGTCTACTACCCATAAAGCGATACGAGAACTCCGTAAGGCTATTGAATTATTGCCTTAGAGCCAATGGGGAAAAATCCAAGACAATACAACCGCATCTAGGCTATCTTACCGATTGAAAGAAGTTGCTCTGCCACTGGCTTTTTCAAGTAATTGGTACGCTATTTTAACAACGCAAATATCGTTATTTAACACCCCGAAGGAAGAGTTGGACCGGTTAGGCGCCATTATTATATCGACTAAAATGGTCAATAAATTCACTATGCAACTAGACGACTATTCCGCTGGGGCATACTGGCTTTGTGTAGGCGTGTAATTGCCTACTAAACGCCTACGGCTATCCAGTTAACCGTTAATGTCTGAATTGGGTGACCCCATTCGTTACCGCGAATTACGAATCCTGTGGAGGTTTTGTTGGTCGCATAAATAATTGCGGATACATCCGGCTTGGAATCTTCTGCACCTTAGTACAATGGCCAGCGGTTTAGCCTGGAACCCCATAGGAAAAGTAGTAGGTACCGTTTTAGTGTTTCCGTCGATATCCCCGAAGTACTGCGTTCCCCATTGGCTATATTCCTACGAATATACAAGTTATTTCCTTATTTATATAATAAGGACTCCAATCTCCGTCTAAACCGGCAAAATAACTTGATTTATCGTTGATTTTAACCCACGGAGCATACCTAGTTGGGCCATTATTGAAGCACGCAACGCCGGCAATAAAATTAGAACTAAATGATATAGGGAACGGTAATGGGCTGTTTTGTGTAGTCTCTTTAGTCTTTACCCATTGGATAATGAAACCATTAGCGAATTTTACAAACCCATTCTCTTCGAGGCGTTGTGCCACAATTCCACCAGTACCAAGAAGATTTTTTATATCTTTCAAGGTAGCGGCAGGATTCTCTTGCCAATTAGTCGCACCAAGGATTTTCGCGATCATTGCCGTGATTGGCGGATGGGCGGAAACATCTGTATTATGTCGAGTTAATTCAGACTGTACCTTTGTGATTAATCCGCCGTGAGCGTTAGGATCACTGTTATGTTGTTCCAGTTGCTCACGCGTAACCAACGCCCCCATATTAACGGTAAGAGTTACATTACCGGAGTTACTGAAGGTCATACCAAGACTTAACTCTTGAGACACAACCGTAGATCCGCCTTCTGCTGGCATTCTGTCCGGTTCGGAGTCCGTAAGGTAGGCGTATAACACTTCCCCTTTGTCGGGATCTTGTGCGAATAACCCAATTTCAGCCATCCGGAAGGCCTCCGTAATCCCTGTATTAGTGATGAAGGTATCGACTGTTACAATCTTACCGTCCCGCTTAACCGTGAAATTAGTTGTCTCCCATTTCGACGCGATAACGTCAGTGAGTGCTTGGGCGTTAGTTATACTAACGCCACTGCCGACCTTTATTTTAGTGAATGTGAGCTTTGTAAGGCCGGCGTTAACCTTGGCCTGTAGGGCCTCGCCAACGTCGGTCATAGTTGCATTATTCCATCCTGCCATATAATCCTCCTATCTAATGCTATTATCTAGCGTTACATTAATCTTAGTTTTCTTAGCTTCGACCGTATACGTCATAATATTGGTCCGAAGTGGTACCTTCCAAGCCTTTGTAAAGTCGCACGTAATGCTGACTTTTTTATTGACACCGCACCAGCCAACGAAGTGTTCTTCGCAGTTCAATCGGCGAATAAACTCAACGCGGTCGAGCCATGAGCGGACGTTCTTAGCGGCGTTAATTGCCTTCACTAAGACCTCAATATCGGTACTACTCTTTAGCGGCGCAGAAATCAGGCACACTTTAAAGTAGTACGGCTTTCCGCCATACTCGAACCACTCCTTAACAGCGGAGTCTGAGTAGATAGCTTTTACGGCCGTCTCAACCGCATATGGTGTCCCCTTATGCCGGTGAATATCGATAGAACTTTTCACGAGATCTCGTTTCGTCTCTATCGGCAGGCCGCTATCATAGGCATCAACATGGAGTTGATAGGCCAAGTGGTCGACTACGTTCTCCGGCTCGGTATCAATAGAGGCCCAGAGGAGTAGCTTATCAAGGTCGATAAGCCAGAACTCCGCTTCGTCCCAAGTCTTGGCCAAATCTATGATGGGCTCTCGATTAATGGAACTAGGCAGGTGCTCAGCGCTCTTATACTTTCGGTCCTGTATCATTCTTCCTCACTTCCCGCGAGGACAACGGACACCGTATTAGCAACCGCTACTCCGCTTTGTTCGGCAATCGGCGTGAACACAGGTGCGGTTACATCGACCCGTTTCACCCCTGGGACTTCCATAACCATCTGCACTAGCCGGCTAGGAACAATATCGCGCCCAATCTTGGACTTTTGCCATACCACGTAATTATCGACCGCCGCATCAACCTTAGCCTTAACCGCTGTTGCGTCAGCCCCTGTATCGGTGTAATACTTAGCATCGATATTATACTGGGTAGTTGTTGGGGCTAAGACGGTTAGTTTATCCGTAAGTGGTCTCCGCTTTCTATCGGACAGGTAGTTAGTAATCGTCTTCAAAAGCTCTTCCCCTGGGATAGCACCACCCGCTAAAAGCGGATAAATGTTCACGTACCCTGGTTGCGGAGAAGATACCCCCACATCGACCACAAGGTGTGATGCGGATTTGGTAAAGTATTCATAGGCTCCAGTAGGGCCCGCCACGGAAAATGACTCCGGTGCTTCATGGATACGTTCACGATAAGACTCATCGTCTTCTCTGTCCGCTCCTCCTTCCGATACAGTAGTATTGACTATCGTATTGACGTAGGCCACAGGGTCAATAACTACATTAATCTCACCGGGTTGAAGGCCGTTATTATCCGTACCTGCCTTTTCCGCTTGAGCGGATACCGTACCTGTCAGCGACCCAGCCGGGATGACAAGATCCCCTATGGTAGCGAAGTAAGCCCCCGCATCCGTTGATATACGCGTCCCTTTTGGCACAATGACCTCTTTGGTCCGCACAGCGGAGAGAGTCGCTTTCATAGTGGTTATCGCCTTTGTCGCTTGCAACCTATCAACCGCAGCCGGTACCGCCCCTACGTGGTCCAAGTTATCCCCTTCCGCATAGGCCAGAAGATTTTGCTTAGCCGCATAGTTGGCATCGTTCAGCAACCGGATAATAATTTCTGAAATCACTTTTAAGAATAAGGATACAGGGTCGCCCTGTGCTAGGGTTCGCCCTGTAATCTTGGTATAAATGTTGAACACGGTCTGTTGCACATGTTCTTTGTCCGTATCGAAGAACTCGATACGAGGTAAATCGGTTAATCTCATACGCTCACCATCACTTTCGGAATCAACGCCCCGTTAGTCGTGGCGGTAAAGGATATGTCCTCGATTGTAGCGCGAGGTTCATACCGCTTGATTTGTTGGAATATGTCATTCGAGAGGTGTGCTTTCGCCTGATGAATTGGCATATCTACAATTCGGCCATCAATACCGAATTCTCGGTCTAGCGGAATCGTCCCCCGCACTGTCGATATAATCGTTTGAACATTTTGGAGGATCTCCGCTAATTCGCTTTCCGGAGCCAAGGATATCAATGTATCCGTGGTCGGCTTAATTTCGTATGTAGCTGCCATTAGAACCTCCGTAATATCGTATTAATCTTGTTGAACTTGCCACCATATTGGTTGAGAAGGGACTTCTCTTCAACAGTATTAGTATCAGGGTATTCCTCTAAGGTAAGGGATACCTCGATAGATTGTGTCGCACCGTAGGCGTCCGTGAAGAGGTTATCCTCACTCATCGACATAATGACAAAGTAGTTCTGACTGACCGGCTTACCGCCGATAATGAACGGCAACACCGCTCCAGTGTCTCGGTATTTCCTAAGCTTTTTAACAACGGAATCCGGGGACTGACCTAGGGATTTAGACAGCAGAATCTTACAAGTCACCTGGTCGACATCCGGCCCGCTGAACTGCTTCACCGGCTTTTCTAGCATCAAGGTATGCTTCTCCCACCGAGCACTACCGGACCGAGTCATATCGGACACTGTTAATACATGGTCGAGGGCCGTATAGAATACGATATCGGCTAGATACCCAATATACATATATCTGCCTCCTATTCCGGTGTTCCTGTAGTACCGCCACCGGACTGAACGCCACCGTGGACATGGTGCACCAAGGAAATACCGTTAACCACTACATCGCCGCTACTAGAGTTGATAGCCAAAGTGCCTCCGACATTCAGGGTCATATCCCCCGGAACATCGAGCACCCTCTTGCCGTCACCTGAACCGCCCGGTACAGGGTCCGCTTGGCTGAAGAAAGTGCCAATGATAAAGCCGTCAGAGAATCCGCGACCCGCCCTATTCGGCAACATAATGCACAGCACTTGGTCATCAATAGCCGGCATCCAGTAGTCCTTAGCACTAGCCGTTCCGCGATTCAGGACAGATAGCGGAGCCGTAACAACGCCGTCTCGGTCTAGCCGTGTCACAATGGCCTTACCTTCATCCGGTATGGTACTGGAGACGTTGCCAACGAATACCATGTCCGATAACGTGGATAGGATCTCTTCGCTAATAGCCATTTAGGCACCTCCTCAATTCAACACTAGTAGAGTAATGGGCCCCCACAGTATGGGTAGCCTTTGTTATTAAATAGTTGCCATCAAACACACCGAAGCCTTCCATCTTGACCGTTATCGCCGCCATCAATAGAGGATGGCCCGGCAAGCTAAGTGACATCGTGTCAGCTTCTTTATTGGCTTCTCTTAACTTCTTCTTGGCCAATCGCAACGCTTCGGCGGTGTCCTTCACTTGGGTGTTCACCTCTAAGACGGCAAGATAGGTTTTATCCTTGCGGTCAGGGTCCTCGAAAGTCCCCTCTATAACGGCTTTCTTGTCTTTATCGGTATATTTCACATGGCATGCTCGATAGACCTCCCTTGTCTTACTTTTGTAAGAATAAGAGATTGCCTTTGTTACGAGCAGCGGAGATTGCTCTCCTTCTTTTACTTGGATTGGTTGATACTGCCCTCCCGGTCTACGGATTACAACTGTAGGTTTCACGATTTCATACTTGTAATCGTCAAAGATAATCAGTTGTTCCGTCGATACTTTAAGAGAAAACCCCGCATCATTGCATAATTTCTGCAAGAATGCGAGGTCTGATTCAGCGCTTTGAGACGCGTCCTTTAACGGAGGGTCAAAGTCCGTATCCCATACCAATTTCAAGTTATTTGCTTTTGCCTTTTCTGTAGCAATTGCTTTTAATGTGGTATTCTTCCAGGACTCATCTTTCTTCTTTTCACGAAGGTCAGTAGTACCAATCACGGCCACGCCTTTGATTTTGACAACATCCGGAAGACTAGAGCCCTCGAACTCGTCAATTTCAAATTGACCAACAGGCAGGGTAAATTGCTTATCGTCTAAGTTATCCCACGCCACCGTATTAATAGCTACCTCAAGTAATGATCCCTTGGTAGGATACCAGTCACCGACCCACAGACGCCCCCTGTCCTCAAGGGATAGGGATACGTCGTCGACGGTGCCTGATAAGTTATCCGTGTAGGTGATATCCAGTAAATACTTACTAATATCTTCCGTAATGTCCTTTGACTCTTTTGTGCCCCAGTGTTGGTATCCTATCGTGCACCAGGCGCGCCGGGCCAACTTAGTCTGTGGCGTAAGATCCTTCTTCCACTTATTGACTTTAGCTAAGCTCTTTTGTAATTGCATTGCTATCGCCTCCAAGGTGGTAAGAATTCAGGTAATGTGTCAGCTGGAATATCAGGGCAGGTGAGCACCACGCCAGCAGAAAAGACTGCCGTATTACGGTGCTCTTGGTTAGCCTCTAACAGTAAGTTGATGTAGCGTTCATTGCCATATACCTTATAGGCAATAAGGTCCCACATATCGCCCTGTATAGTACTATACTTAGTCATAGCTCAACCTCCGTTGCCCCGCCGAATACTGACTCATCATTTTAGCGAATTCGCGCATCTTGGCATCGAGAGCCGCCATCATATCGTCTGTAGACCCTGTTCCGCCTTGGATAACAGGTGCGAAGGTAATATTCACGTCACCACTAGAGGCGGTCCCTGTTGTCATTGGCACGCTTGGGGCCAAGGATACAGACGGTGCCTGTTGAGCACCGGACGCCCCTAGCATTCGACCGGCGGTCTGCCATAACGCCATAGCATTAGCGCTACCATCAATCGGTACGATGACTTCCGGGTACCCGGCTTCACCTACTAAGGCCATCTCAGGGGACGTAATCACACCGCCATTCGCATAGGCATTTACGTCGCCGCCAGAAGCCTCAACGCCAACAGTGAATCCTCCGCTGAATTGAGCTTTAATGCTGTCCCAGGCCCCCGAAATCGCATCAGACACAGCTGCAGGAATGCGTTCAATCCAGTTAATAACGGCATTATAGGCATCGCTAGCCCACTGTTCCGCAGCCGCTACAAAAGCGGACCCTGCATTAACACAGGCATCGATTACTTCGGCTAATCCATCGCTAACACCAGACACTAGAGTGCTCATATAGCCAATAGCCAATTCAATAGCCACCAGTACATAAGCTGGCCAATTCAACCATATGTCGATATATGTCAGCACCACCATTTTCAAGATATCAAAAGCCGCGGAGAAGAAGGCCACAAAGCCGTCAATAATCGACATAATAGTCGATACCACGGAATCCCATGCCGAACCCAAGGTGGAGCAGACATTGTCCCACACCGCAGTAACGGTAGCACAGATTGTATCCCAGTTAGTCACGAGAAGGTAGATTACTGCGATAATAGCCATAATCGCTAGCACCCAAGGTCCGCCGATTAACGCACCGGCTGCGCGGAATACGCCCATAGCCGTTTCAACGCCTTTAAAAGCTGTCGTGATCATGGATATGCCCGACGCCAACTTAGTAGCTACACCATACAGAAGTGCCAACTTCATACCGTTAGTAACCAACATCGCTATCGTATCTTGGTTCTTTTGGATGAATACGACAACTTGTTGTAGAACGGGCACGAGTGCCGGTAGAATCTGCTGCGCAATCGGAACAAAGGCCGCTGCTAAGCCAAGTCCTACCTGGGAAGCTTCCGCCTTCAGAATGTTCATCTGTAGCCAGGTTTCATGCAGAGCTTTAGGGTCAAGGCCTACGCCTTTGATTTGAGAAGCCGCCTTCATGGCGTCTTCGTAGTTCTCGAAAACTTTAGTCATTTCGAGGCCCTTAGTCCCCAGAGTTTGGAGAATGAATTCCTGACCCTTCCTTCAGCTGCCGCCCGTTGGTAGCCTTTAGCCATAGCATCTAACTGTTGGTTCATCGGCAACAACTTGCCGTTAGCATCGGTAAGACTCACGCCGAATTGAGCTAAATATGCTTTCATAGCTTCGGCGCTTTTGCCACTACCTGATACAGCCTTATCAAGTATAGAGAACGATTTGGCGGCCACAGCCACATCCACGCCACTCATACTCATGATCTTCTTGAACTGTGCCACTTCTGCCGTAGTTAAGTGCATCTTATTGGCCAATTGATAGGTAGCTTCACCGGCATTCACAACATTTTCGATAATGGCCCCAAGGCCGAATCCTCCAGCCGCCACCATAGCTAAGTTAGCCAACTTAGCCGTAACACCACTTACGGCCGCACTGGCACCTTGAGCCGCTGATGCGGCACTAGCAACTGGGCTAGCGCCACTAAGCTTGCTCATGGCGGCTTGATGCGATTGCTGACTAGCGATCTGCCCACGCAATTGGGTTTGGCGTTGCAATAGCGAATTAAGCTTCTCTTGTTCAGCTAATAAAGCGCTATTATTACCGCCAGCTCCCAATTTCTTTTGGGCCGATTCTAACTGCTTCACATACCGCTGTTGATCTTTGATGGAGTTGGATAACTTATCGAGTTCGGCTGTAGCTTTCGATACAGAAGAGGACAGACCGCCGTCTAGTTTACCTTTAATGGCGATAGCCATTTCTAATACTTTACTGGCCATTACTTCCTCCTTGCTCGTTGCATTGCTTCATTTTCTCGCTCGATACTATCACTAATGAGCTTCACATGGACAAAGAATTCATCCACTGTGAGCTCACGAATAAAGTACTTCATAGACGTGCTAGTGTACTTACTACACGCAATAGCCCACCCAGTGAAGTAAGTTTCCATATTCGTTATTTGCCGGAATTGAGCAAAAAATTCTGTACCTCAAGGCAGACACGAGTAAAGTCCGCTGCAGGTAACGCGAATATATCGTCAATCTTGCACCCACAGGCCATAGCCGCCACATGGGCTTGATAGGTCATGGATAACGCCGGAACGGTGATGCTACGGTCCTCGTTCTTAGCGGCTTTTTCGCATCGAATAAGGGCGTAGCCTGTGATATTATCGAAGTTCAAAGAACCTCCTTCACGCACTAACTCAATCGCAGATTTAGCTTCAGCAGTGGCTTCATTCATAGTATTGTGCTTGCTCATTAGTGATAATCTCCTTTATTAGTTCAGACCGAGCGCAGAACGGACACCGGACATAAGATCCGTGCCATCAGCAATAGAATCCTTGTAAGCGTACTTATCGATTTCACGTACCACTTTTTCGTTTTGTTCGATTTTGAGGTATGTAGTTTCGATAGTATTAGTCGCTTCAATAGTATTACCCGCTTCGTAGGACCCGTTTTCTTTGGATTTTGCACGACCACGGATAACAATACGAGTAGGGATGATAGTATATTTGTCATTGGCGCTATCCCAACATTGGATAGCCCCGCGGACTTCCAAGCGAACACCACGGCCACCGGTCAATCGGTGAGTAGTGTCGGTAGGAGTGTTCCAAGTGAGCTTGGTTTCCATAGAGGAATAGTGGCCGATTACAGGGGCTTCAACTTCCCCTGCAATACCTACACCCTTTACAGTTTGGGTCATCACGGATTCACTAGGGAGTTCTACCTTAGCAACGCCGAGACAGTTATCAGACCCTTCTTCATAGACCCTAAAGTCATTAAGAACTTCAGGTACTTGGTTGATTGCTGGCATTTATAGCCCCCCTTTCTAGTTAGTTTGGAATAAGGTCTTGAAATAAGACACATCGTATTCAGACACAGTTTCAATTGTTTGTGCCGGAATTGGAGGAGTACGGAATTTGTGGAAACGAATAATCCCGTTCAACAAATCAGTTGTAGGGTTTTCGGATTCCTTGAATTCAATCCGGCCGCCCAAGATGAAGCCACGAGACGTAAGACCGTTAAGTCGGATAGTTTCGCTATCCAAAATAGTCTTAATGTTACGTGGCAAGATAGGCATATCTACTTTTTGCCAATAGGTTAAGATGAATGTTTGGTCATCCCAATCATTGAAACGACGTACACAAATAAATGTATCCTTAACATCAGTTGTGCCAGGATATGCACCCGTGTAGTTGCCCCAAGATACCCAACCATTGATATTAACGGCTGTCATAATACCTTGAGAGTTCAATAAGTTAGCTTGGGAATGGGTAAGCATTACTTCCTTACCATTTGCTAAGCACAAGCCTGTGATGTTCATAGACTTATTGGAAGGAGATAATGTAGGAATATCACTATTGGATGCATCGCATTTACCAATAATGCCCATGATATGTGTAGACATATGGAACATGTAATCGCCATTGCGAACCATTGGCCAACATACGACTTCAGATTCACCTGTATAGCTATTACCTTTCTTCCATTCGTAAGCATCTGTGTATTTAATAACTTGTGTAGTATCGATATCGACCAAAGTAGTCGCACCAAATAAGTTATTGATAACACGAGATTTTGCTTTCATTACAGAAGCGACTGTAGGATTTTGAGAGAATCCAGGTGCAGCAATAAGACCAGGAACAATGCCGAAATGATGATAGATTGTATCAATCAATTCAAAGCCTGTTGCCTTTTCATTGCTATCCACACCACCGATTACGTTCTTATAATCAAAGTTTTCTACATCAAGTTCATCGTATATGATGTCCAATGTAGTTGCGGAATCGAATTTACCACCCTTGATAACAGAGATGATCAATTGATTCTTATCATCAAATGCAGCCGTGTAGTCTGTGTTGGCCACACCTGTTTGACCACCACTAGATACTTGCAATGTATTGAGTAATACTGCTGCTTTTACAATGCATTTCTTTTCTGTCAATGTAGCAGTTGTTGTAGTAGATTTCTTATGCTTAGCAGGGTCCAATACGTTAACAAATACGATTGGAGCTACGCCATACAATTTGAATTGTGCGTACATTGCTTCACAGAGTGTGAACTTATTCCAATCATCGGAATAGCCCAATTGTTCTACAGCTTCTTCCCAGCTGTAGCAAATAATTGGCTTATTAACAGATGCTGCTGGGTTGTCAGTCATATGGACTGGTGCAGTACCGAATACAACAGGCAAGCCGGCAGTAGTCTGTACAGGAGCAATAACGGATGTTGCTTGCTCACTGGTTTTCACGCCATGATAAAAGGCCATTTACTTCACTCCTTTATAATTTTTTAATGCATTAGCATAGAAAACATTTAATTGAGACCCTTTTACTTTGAGTTCTTCAACCGCTTGGTTGAGTTCATCAACGGGCACAAATAAATGCATAAAAATAGGATCCTCCGCTTCCGGCATTGGCGCGCCGTCAACAAATACCATGAATTGGTTGAGACGGCTGCTACGGAAGGAAGGACCCACATATACAACAGGGTTCATCGGTATCTCCTATTTAATTGCTTTGTTATCAGCGAATATCCGATTAAGATTTCGCCGGATAACAGGGATATAGACTTCGAATTCAAGGTATCCAACCCATTGTGGATATGGTTGGTCATCCGGTATCGTCGTAGTGACCGTGTTGTCCTTCAACTGGTAACGCAGGGCCACCGGATTATCAGACAACAGTCGCTCACGGATTACTTGTAATAAATGATACAAGCCGATATGCCCTTCTAGCATCCCCTCGTCATACGTAGTCACGAGAACGGTCACCCCAACAGTCGCTTCATCCGCATCGCTCACGGAGTAGGGATGTACAACAACGGCTGGGCACAGCTTTTTCTTTATCCTCGTTCTTGTCGACTCGAGGTAAGAATCCACTCCATACCCGGATAGGCTTAGTCGTGATATCGTCTTTTTTCATTAAGAGCCGTAAGTTCCGTCTCTAAATACTTAGCGATACCATCGGATACGTCTAATGGTGTAGCCATTAATTACCTCCTAACGCCCTATCGAGTTCATGGGCCAACCGTTTCTCATACATTTCCATACCGTCTTGCTGCATGACGGATACGACTTTTTCATTTACCAAACATTTGTGGTAACGCTGGACCGTAAATACCCTTTAACGGGTATCTGTCCTTACTTTTCCGTTGCATAAACACGCCTGTGTTAGCAAGGAACCCCCAGCGGTACGCGGCTCTCTGTGCCTTTCTTGATGGATACAAATACGCCTTTCTTTTTTCGGTTTGTCACCTTGAAATACTTTTGGGCACTCGTATAGCCACCTTTCACACGAAGCTCGGTACCACCGGTTATCGGTTTCATCGACACGCCGGACTTTACGACACCTACCCCTTTGATATTGTAAGTATCGCGGATAGCCCGAGTACCAGAGGCTCTAGCCGTTGTCGCCGCCCGTTTAGAAGCAGCTTGGCACGCCCTGGTCACTCTATCAGGGCTGATAGTAGCCAACGCCTTTTCGACCTTAGCTACATCACCTTTATCAAGGACTATGTCAACCATCCATCGACACCTCCTCTAGATTCCGCACGGAGTTCGATGGATACCAGGCCGTCCTCCTCAACAGCGCTATTTACAACATAAATGTCGCCGTCAAGGCGGAACACATTGCCTTGGGCCGGTATTTCTGGGATATCCGTTAGCTTGCAATGCACAAATACAGACACCCCGTGCAATCCGTCATTTGATACGTGAGAGCCGTTAGACATGAACGATTCTCTCGCCGTTGGGGCTTGTACGACTGCTTTAGCAATCGTGCCATTTAGATCATGTTCCTCCGCGAATTCGTCAGCATTAAGAAATACGTTGTCGATATCACCTTCGAGGAAATCTCTAAATCGCATTATTTTGCCACCACAGCTTTCGCATCCACTTCAGGCAATACCATTTCGTCGTCCGCTTTAGTAGCTACCGCATCCTTTTTAGCTGTTGCTTTTGCAGGAGCTTTAGCAACTGGTGCGACATCTTCTACGGCTTCAAACTTTTCAGACTCAAGTAAAGATTTGGCGATAGTAGCGGACACTTCCACTACTTCGCCTTTCTTATACATGCCGTCCTTATGAGACAAATAGCCTTTTAGCACTCTAATTTTCATAGGGGTACCTCCTATTTAGTCTTAATAGTAGCCCAATCGTCGATAGTTTCAGGAATCAATACGCAACGAGAGTATACAGACAATGTTAATTCTTGTGTACCCTTATTAGCATAGTAGTAAGGTACATAAATACCTGCATATGTTGTGAATTGGTTGTCATCGTTAAGCAATGTTACTGCTGCGTGTTGTTGACGACCACGTCCAGGAACACCTAATACCGCTGCGTCATCACCAATAAATGGTTTTGCTTTACCTTCTTCATCTTGGTATGTTTCAAGATATGCGTACACATCGATATTCAAGGACATGATACGGCCAACATATCGAACTTGTGGAGACAAATATTCAGGTGCAAAGCTAAACATAGATATATTTTCGCGATTAGGAATAGCTAACCACTTATTGATAGACGTATTATCAAGAATGTATTTTTCAACATTTTTACCAACGACCAACACAGTTGGTACGATACCTGCATTTTCTTGAATTTTTTCAGACGCCAATTTTAAATCTTCATAAATATCAGCGCCGGCTTGGTCCCATGCAGTAGTTGGTGTGATATCTTGTTCAAATTCAAAAATCAATTTCATCAACTTGAACTGTTTCACCATCGTCAGCATAGCCTTCGATTTTGCATTTACCAGTGGTAAGCAAATCAGCTGCCATTTTGTTTTTACGATTGATGATTGTACCTTGCAAGTATGACAAATCTTCAGCTTGCATTTGTGCAGCACGTTGCGCTGGTGTCATTGTAGATACAATGTTTTCAGCAAATGCACGTTGGTCAAGTTGTTCTGGGTCAATCACTGTACGAGGGCCCATCATAGGTGCTTCATATAAAGCAATTTTAGAGCCGGCACGTTTAACATTAACGCCAGATGCACCACGAGATACGAAAGGTGCTAATGTACGACCACGTTTACGAGTTTCTACTGCGATTTTTTTAGAAGTTGCAACTGCTGGAACTTGTGGGAAGAAAGTATCAAGCAAGAAACTTGCCGGTGCTTTCATTCGTTCTACAGCTTGCATCAAGGAAAATGTATCTTTGAAATCAATTGCCATTATATAGTTCCCCCTATTTAATGCTAGTTAAGAATAAGTGAGCGTCTTTAAAGTCCGCTTCATGATCATTAATTTTGTAAGCTTGGTCAACTACCAATACTTCACGATTAAAGCGACCGGAGATGTATACAGTCAATACATTGTGGTCAGTAGTTGCAGTAGTATCAGATACTACGATACCTGCA
>CYGL01000567.1_pt1 | contig 13760 bp, 15 predicted proteins | sample 485531 | NCBI WGS metagenome assembly CYGL01 (sample SAMEA3497897, study PRJEB9818) | human gut metagenome | reverse complement strand
AGCGGATTTCGCGGGCACGCTGCGGAACTCGTACACGGATTATAAGCGTGCTTCTGCTGCGGCGAGACGCAAGTACGGGGACAGCACTATCACGGTAACGGAGATAAAACCTCAGAAACGACGTTACCGCGTTCCGATGGACAAGCTTTTGGAGATTTCCGAACCTATCGATTAAAAAAAGGAGCAAACAATGGATAATACCGAAATCGTGACCGCCGAGCCCGTTAACGCCATCGTCAGCATTCCCGAAGCTAACGGCAAGGTTGTTTACAATGCCAGCAACTACAGCACCATCAAACCCACCAAAGAAACTATTAAGATCATCGCCAACGCCGCCAACTCGGCCAAGTCGCTCAATAAGGCTATCGAAGATGGCACCGATGTCTTCCGCGTCATCGGTATCATAACCGAGCCGGGTGTTCGCAAATCTCGCGACGCAAACGGCGTTGATGCGCCGTGCACGAACACCACGCTCGTTTGCGAGGACGGAAACGCGTATTTAACGCAGTCCGAGGGCATCCGCAAAAGCGCGGACACGCTGTGCAAGCTCGGAGTGTTCGATTCCGGCGAAACGGTAGCGCTTTCGGTCGACGAAACCAAAACCGGAAGCGGCAACACCATCAAGTCGCTGCGCATGATCTAAGCAGCGCGCCACTCTGTTATCTGACAAGGCGTTGCATACCCGGCAACGCCTTTTTTATCAAAAAGGCGGTGTTTATTATGGTTGATGTGGCGTTTGTTAATCGCGACAACGTTAACGACATACCCGATATCTGCGCGCGTAATAGCGATCTGCGCGTTATTTTTATAACCGAAGACAACTATTGCTACTCGCTTTTTAACTCGAGATATTCCCCCGAATGCACTTTGCGCTTGGTTTCGTGGCTCGTTAATAATCTTGTTGGCGGAAAGAATTAGCCATGGCGCGCAACCCGGAGAAACGCGCGTATTCGCGCGAGGTCGACAAAATTCGCAAGCGCGCGAAACGAGGCATCGCGCGTTTGGAAAAAGCAGATCGCCGAATCGTCGAATTTTTTGGAGAAGCGCGCGGCGCGTCAGCAGCTGCAGATGCTGCAGAGCAACCTTGCGCAGCTTTCGGCGCGTGGTAAAAACAAGACGTACACGGAGCGCAGCCGCGAAGCGCTGAAAACGCTGCAGAGCGCGAACGTGCGCAGCTTGCGCGAGATAAAGCGGCAACCCCTCGATTTTGCGGAAGAATTTCGCAAGGCTAAAGCCGGCGGGATCAGCGCGCTAGGCGCGAAGGGGCGCGAGAAAACGCAGCTGTTTTATCGCGTCACGCAAAGGCTTTGGGAGGGCAGACCGTTAGCGGAGCGCAACAATGCGATCATGGAGGGGCTGGGAGTCTCGTCGCTTGAAGCGGCGTACGCTAAGATCATGGTGCGTTCGGACGTTCGCGACGTTTTGCGACAGCTAAACACGTCTGGCGGAGCGGTCGAGGATACGGACGAGTTGAGCGAGGCGTACCGCGAGGCGGAGCGTACGCAAAAAAAGATCGATACGCCGATAATTGTGACGCTCGTGCAGCAAATAGAGGCCGTGAAGGCATATGGGTCGCCGGAGTGAGCCCGTTTACAGGGTTTGCGCCGCCTACGACACTGAAACATCCAACGTGCAGATCGACGGGCAATGGCGCGCGTTCGCATATCTTTATCAGATAAACGATCTGCGCAGCGTAGACATTGCGCGTTATGTGCCGGATCGCGATGATCACGTCGAGCTGTTTCGTCGATGCAGCGATGTGCTCGACTATATAGACGCGCTTATAGAGTGGGGCACGTCTAACCGCGTCGTGCCTATAATCGCCGGATATAATCTCATGTTCGACCTGCAAAGTATATTTGCCGAGCTTTGCAGGCGCTATGACATGCAGGTAAACGCGCAGTCGAGCACCAACGTATATACCCTCGACCTCGTGGGCGCAGACGGCGCACCTTTGCTCAGGTTTTGGGACACTTACCATCTTGAGATGCGCGGGCTTGCGGCCATGGGGGCTACGGCGGGGCTTGCGAAGCTGGTCGGCGATCTTGACTACTCGCTCGTGCGAACCCCGGAAACTCCGCTAACTGATAGTGAGATAGGGTACGCGGTGCGCGACGTGCAGGTCATCCCGGCGTATCTGCGCTATCTGCTGGATGCGAATGATTGGCTGGCGCCTGAGATGCTCGGCGTGCGAGTCATTACGAAAACGTCGCTCGTGCGGCAGATGGCGCGCAACGAGATAGCCCCGTTACAGGTCAAGTGCGGACGCGGACGTAAGACGCTGGAGCAGCTCTTTATGGCGGTTTGCCGGGACGATCTGCCAGGCTGCTATTACGATTACGGGCTGCGCAAGGCGTGTTTTCGCGGAGGACTGACGTTTACAGCCGCGCGTTATGCAAGCGTCGTCGTGCGCAACGTGGCAAGCTTGGATGTAACGAGCATGCATCATCTGTTTATCAACGGACGGATGATACCCGAGCAGCTTCGGCCGCTACGAAAAAAGGAGTTGGAGTATATGGTAAAGGCAATTTTGAGCGTATCGCGCGAGGCCGTCATGCGCGAATATCACAAGCCGTGGCCGTTCGCGATCCACGCGCGCCTGAGATTTCGCGGCCTGCGCCTGAGGCGCGGTACGTGCTTTGAGGCATGGGGCATCGCGAGTATACCGCGCGGCAAGTTCGGCGGCGGCTGCGATGGTAGCGCCGAATACTCGAGAAACGACGCGGAGCAGTTCGCGATACGCGCCGCGAAGCGCAACGGCTGGCGAGACCGCGCGTATAACGCGCGATTTGCGTTCGGCAAACTTTATAGCGCCGACGTCGCAGAGCTGCACGTCTCCGAGGTCGAGTTGTGGGCTATCTCACGAGTCTACGAATGGGACGCGCTCGAATGCGTGCTCGGAGAGGGCACGGCCAAGTTTTCGTTGCCGCCTGATTACGTTACGTTGCAAAGCAACGTCTTTTTCGCGCGCAAGCAGAACATGAAGCACATAAACAAGACATATACCGAGGGCGTGCCGTACACCGAGACGGTGCCGGCCAGCGTTCCCGCCGGCATCGCCTCCGGCCTTAAATCCGGCGAGTTATCTAACGCATTTATTGCAAGCTATTACAGCAGCACGGTTAAAGGCATGTTTAACGGTATCTACGGCACCATGGCCCAGGACATGTTAAAAGCCGGTTATACGGTCGACGAGGTGTGCGCGATCCTGGAGGTGGATCGCGAAACCGTGCTATCTCCCGAAAACTTTTTCGACCGGTTACCGACGCGCCCGAAGGTCGCGTACAACTACGGCATGCGCATCGTAGGCGGGAGCCGCTTGCATCTCATCTTGGCGATGGAGCTTGTGTTCGAGCGCTTCGGGGGTCGCGCGTGTGTCACAGGCGGTGATACGGACAGCCTTAAAATATCGTGCGACGAGACGATCACGGACGCGGATTTATCCTCGTGCCTGCAACCGTTGGCAAGCTGCTCTAAACGCGCGATAGACACATGCCAACGCCGTGTGCGCGAGAACTTTCCGCGCCTCGCAAGCACGTTGGAGGGCATCGGGGCGTTCGATGTCGAAGCATGTGGCGCGGGGCGCACGCGCTATGATTATCACATGGAGGCCTGGAATAAAGCGCGCGTGTCCATAGATCACGACGGGCGTGCGCACGTGACGTGTGCGGGGTTGTCGCGACCGGATAACGCGTACCATATCGAGCATTATATAGACGACATGCTGCAGACGCGTTCGCCGGAAGATGTGCTGCCCGCCGTATTCGGTTATAACGTCATCGTGGATAACAGCGTATGCCACGCGCTGCAGCGCACGAGCCCGAGCGCGCTGGACGTGATCGACGCGGACGTCATGGATTATCTCGGCAACGTTTCGCATGTAACCGCACCTGAGGCGATCGCGCTTTACCCGACAAGCCGAGCGCTCGGGGAAACCGACATGCCGGTAAATGCCGAAAACGTGGCATATATGCGCGACGTGTACGGCCGCGATGTGGACGTGCGCGAACGCAGGTTGAGCGTTTGCGACGGAACCGCGATTTTTGAGATGGAGGAATAACACATGCTTAAAAGTTATTACGATTGGCGTGAGACGTTTACCTATAACGCCGACGTCTCCATGATCGTCGGAGAGCGCGACGTCGGCAAGACTTTCGGGCTTCGTGAGCAGTTCGTGCGCGATTATATGGCGCACTCCGAGCGCTTTTGCGCCGTCTGCCGCTACGAAAAGGACATACCGCGCATCAGCGAGGGATATCTCGACGGCCTCGGCATGGACACGCGAGATTCGAAGGTCCGTGAATGGTACGACGTTAACAGGCCTGTTTTTCGACTCGAAAAGGGCGCGCTTAAAGTAGGATCGCGCAAAGAATCGGACAAGATAAAGGAGTGGGATGTCATCGGCTATTTCGCGCATATGAGCGTCAAGCAGGCATCTAAAGAGCGCACGTTCGCCAAGGTGCGCCGTTTCGTGGTTGACGAGGCGATAATGGAACCGGAGGATCTGCGCTTTCGGCGCTACCTCAACGACGAGTGGGGGCGTCTGCAATCCATCGTGCAGTCCGCGACTAAGCTAGGCACGCAACGCTGCAGCCCTAATATCTATCTGCTCGGAAACGCGGTTGATCTGCTCAACCCATGGTTCGCGGAGTTTAAAGTCTATGAGGTGCCAGAGTACGGCAAGCATTGGCTGCTCGGCGGTCTCGTGCTGCTCGACTACATCAACCCCGCAGACTACCGAACCAAAAACAAGCAGGACGGTGGCACACTCGCCAGCCGTATGATCTCGCACCGCGCGAAGGATAAGGCCGTGCTGCTCGATAACAGATTTACGCTCGACACGTCGGAGTTTATCGAAAAGCGCACTCGCGGGAGCAGGTACGAACGCGCGTTTATCTACCGAGGCAGCATCTACGGGATCTGGACGGACTGGAGTCGCGGGTTGTCGTATGTGACGCCTAAAATCCTTAAAGGCGGCGGAGAGGTGTACGCGCTGACGACAGAGGATAACCGCGTCAACTATCTTGCGGCAAAGCATGCCCGCAAGGCGATGTTGGAGTTCGTCGATCGTTACGGCATGGGGCTCGTGCGCTTCGAAAACGTAAAGCTACGCGAAGGTTTCTTGCGGATGATGCGCGATTTCGGTGTAAAATAGCAGCTGCAAGGCGCGGCGCGGCATGCGCGTGGGAGCTGGCGGCGCGGTAATCATCTGCGGGAGCAGACGCGCGGGCTTGCCTGATTAGCAGTTCGCCAACCGCTCCGAGCCGTCTTGCAGTCCTTTATAAAATCCTCGTCACATCGTGGCGGGGATTTTATATTTGCGCTGGCGTGTTATTATGCAAACCAGGAAGCGCATAAGGCGTTTCAACGTTGAAACGGAGGTTTACATAATGGACGAGGGAGAGCGAGAGCGCGACGATCTGACCGCCGACGAGGCGGAGCAGGTGGAGGAGACCGGCGAGACCGGCGAGGAGGCGCACCGCGCGGGCGAGTTCGAGGAGTTGCGCGGCATGTTGCAACAGGTGCTCGACGCTATCGGCGAATTGCGTGAGCGCGTGGGCGGCTATGTCGATACGCTAAACGCCACATCCGTAGACAACGGCGCGAAGTTCGTCGACGACGAAGCCGACGCGGAGGGCGTGGCCGGGAGCGTGGTCGTGCTCGATGAACCGGAGGATCCGCGCGCACGAGATTACACTATTTAAGGAGGATTAAATTGGCAGTCGATAACAATACCATCATCGGAGATTTCCTACTGCGCAACACCAACGACGCGCAGCAGTTGGGGCTTACCAGCGCGATGACAGGTCTATCTCGAAACATGCAATCCATCTTCGACCCGATCAACGGCGATATCTACAACCACTTTGTCGACTGGCTCGTCAAAGTGCCTGCGATGCAGTACACGCGTGCGCAGAGCTTCGAAAACGGCTTGAAGGCGTTCGTCAAAAAAGTTACGTACGGCGGCAGCGTGTGGGAAAATCAGGTCGGTTGGGTGCAGGAGCGCAGCTTTAGAAAACGTCGATTCGAAGCTTCTACAAAACTTATTTCCCCGAAGGCGCGCAAGCGTACCATCAGCAAAACCGACAGGGCGTTTTCCCGGTTACGATCAACCGCGACGACATGCGCACGGCGTTTAACGACGAGTACGGGCTTAACGCCCTAGCTGCGCAAATCTCGCAAAGCGCCATCAACAGCGACGAGTTGCAGACGTATAACTATATGAAACAGCTTATCGCACAGTACGATAACGCTACGCCGATCTATACCGTGCATTACGATCAGGACCCGACGACGGTTGACGGCGCGCGCCTGTTGATGTCCGACCTCGTGGCGTGGTCCGAGAAGGTGCATGTCTACCCGTCGGCGCGCTGGAATGCGTCGGCCGCGTCCGGCAAGGCGATCGCGACGTTCGAAAATCCTGAAAACATGGTGCTGCTGTTGACGCCCGAAGTCTACGGCCGCCTGAAGGTTCTCGGCTTCGGCATGCTCTTTAACATGGAGGAGGCGCAGACAAAGTTTCGCATCAAGGTCATGGACGAGTTCCCGATGCCCGGCGTGTTCGCGGTGCTTTGCTCCGAGGATTGGTTTCAGTGCTATGACACGGAGTACGGTATGTATTCGTTTTTTGATGCCGATACGCTCAATACGCAGTACCGACTTCATCATTGGCAGATTCTGAGCGCATCGCCGTTCGCGCCGATCGTCTGCTTCGGTACGCGCCCGGTATCCGCGCAGTCTACCGTGACGCAGACCGTCACCGACGTTAATATCACTCCGGCGTCTGGCGGCTCCGTCAAGCCCGGCAAGACGCTGCAGCTCGGCGTCGAGCTTGTCGGCACGATCGCTCCCGTGACCGCCGGTGTGAGCGTCAAGCCGAACGCAGTGGTGTGGAGCATCAGCGCCAAGGCCAGCGCCGAAGAAAGCGCCGCGCCTATCGAACTCAACAGCGCGACGCGCGTAACGGATGACAACGTGTTACACGTGCAAAAGACGGGGATTAAGACCGGTAACGTGCTGCATATCACCGGCACCACCGTATACGTCAATCCGTCCGGAGAGACGACAAAGTACACCAAGACAATCGAGATCGCGATCGCTTAAAACGCGGCGTGATACAATCTAAGGCGCAAGTCACCCGGCTTGCGCCTTTTTATGCGAGGAGGTAAACATGACGCGTAGGTATCCGCATTTGCCCGGTGCTGCGGATTTTCCCGGCGCGGGTCGCGAACTATATCAGCAGCTCCCAGGCAGCTTTGACTACGAGACGTGGGGAGAGGGCGCGAAGCTCACTATCACGAGCGTCCCCTGGGGCGTCTACGCTCCGGGCATCATGACCGACAAACCCGGATTTGACACGGTCGAGGCGCGAGACGCGTGGTTTAAAATCAACTCGGTTAAGACGACGACGGAGACACACGTGCTGCAGACCCGCGTGCGGTATCAGATAAACGAGTACGTTGAGGTAGGTTTTACCTTCGACCACGTGAGTCGCTATAACTATCTCATCGTCGAGTACCCGGACGCGCCCGTGCCGACGGGAGATTCCGGCATCCGCAAATGGTTTTACCACATAACCGAGATCCGCTACGATGCGCCGAGCTGCACGACGCTTATGCTCGTGCCGGACTGGTGGGTGACCGTCGCACCGCTTATGACGGTTAACCACATGATACTCGAGCGCGGGCACGCGCCGATGGCCGAGACGAGCGTGATCGATTTTCTGCGCGCGCCGCTAGCAAATTCGGAGCACTTGCTTGCACCTGATGTCGATTACGGCGGTCGCTCGATAGTGGCATCGTCGTACAACGAGGTATTTAACGATGGCGACGTGTACGCGGTCGTGTGCATGCGCGGCGTGCCGATCCACGGAGATTTCGGCGGGTACAAGATGCCGTTTACCAACCTGACGTTTGCAAACGGAGTGCCCTCAGATTGGCAGTTTGCATTGATGGCCTCCGATCTTAGCGCATTTTTCGAGGCTTGGGCGAATAACGCGCCTCAGGCCATGCAGGCTATGGACGCGCTTTACTTTATCGGCGAAAAGCTTTTGAGCAAGGGTAGTGCCAGCAAGGTTTTTGGTGTAACCGTGTGGGGGCCGGCTGAAGGTGCGAAGCTTGAGGCGCACATCGACCTCACGAGCGAGTCGTTCGGGTTTGCGAACGATGTTAAACACCTTGCGAAGCTTTACACGTACCCGTACTCGCGCATCGAGGTCGCGGATGAACGCGGCAACGTTACCGAGCTGCGCGTCGAGGATCTTGCCACAGGCGGAATTGACGTCGAAGTCGCGCTAAACGGCGCGTTTCCGTGGTTGACCGTATCAGGCCATATAGCGGGCTATGGCGGCTCTACGACGTCTATAACGTTCGCCACCATGCAGCATGAGGAGTTCGCGGGCGGTGGGCGATGGTACGATACGCTCAAAAGCTGGGGAGTGCCGTGCTATCGCATCATCCAAAGCGCGGCGCAATCGTATGATTATCACACGCACTTCTCTCGCGTCCAGCAGGCCAACGACGCAGAGACGGGCTACAGCAACGCGACGGCCAGCAATGCGACGGCGCAGACCAACGCCAACAACAGCGCGGCCAACATGGTCGCGAACAACGCCGTTTCGGTGGCCGCGAACAACGCCAACGTCGCAACCAGCGTCAACGCCGGTTATCAGGGCGTCGAACTCTCGAACTCAAAACTCAAAACAGACGTGCAGTACGATATCGGCAACAGCAACGCATCGTTCGACGCGGAGCAGGCGCAGCTCGGTGTAGCTGCGACTAACAACGATTCGACCGCCCAGCTCGGCATGGTATCCGGCGCTATAACCACGGTCGCATCAGCGTTTAAGGGGGACATCGGAGGCGCCCTCGGCGGCGTGGGCGACATGGTAAACACCGGTGCGAACTGGAGCTCCACGAACGCGTCGATCACCGTCTCGCAGTCTAACAACGTAAACGTATACAACCAGGCGGTCACGAGCGCGTACGGCAAACAGGACTCAAGCGTCACGTTTAACAACGCATCTACCAAGGTTAACAACGATGCGATCATCGCCAACGCGACCACAAGCAACGACGCTAGCACGAGCATAACGGCCAACAACGCGGGCAACATGCGGACGAACGCCGCGAACTCCAAAGCAACGGGGGATGCCAACGCCGCACGAAGCCGTACCAACAGCTATAACGCTATCGCCAACGCAGTGAGCGAGGCTGCGATGGGCGCGCCGGTCTCCTATGGAGCCGCGCAAAACGGCGAATTTAGCAACACGCGTCCCATGATGTTGAGCGTAAACGTCGTGACGGAGAGCAAGAGCGCCATCCGCCAGGCGGCGACACAGTTCCTGCGATGGGGCTACGCGCTTAACCAGTCGTGGGATTTCGACGGATGGAACAAGATGCGCAACTTTACTTATTGGCAGGTTTCTGACATTTGGGCCACGGGCGTCGATGCGGTCCCCGAAGAAGGGCAGGACGCGTTCCGTCGAATGCTGTATGATGGCGTTACCGTATGGAGAGACCCCGACAAGATAGGTAAGGTGAGTATATATGACAACTGACGAGGCAACAAAGCCCCGAAACATCGACGAGTTGAGCAAGCTGGGGACGTATCAGGGCATGACGGATGAGGAGATACAGCTGCTCATGGATTACAACGCAAAGATCGCGGCGGAACGCGCCGACAGCGAGGCACGGCAACGCGAAGCGACCGCACAGCTTAAGACCATGCAAGCGGAAACCGCAAAGTTGCACGCTGCGGCTATGGCGTCCTTCAAGCGCGCTTGCGGGGTACCTCCGAAGTTCGAAAGCGTAGTGCACAATGGGTAAAAGAGGTAAAACGCGCTCACGCGGCGGCAAGGTTTTCTGGCAATCAAGCGAGCTTAACCAGCGCTGGCAACAGTTTTTTCGCACGCAGCTGCTGCAGCTGGCGCTAGCACGCTTTCGATGGGTTAACCTACCGGAAACGTGCGATGCGAGATACCTCGAAACGCAGTTGCTGTTTAACGGCATGGCGACGATCGCGTATCCCAAAAACAAGCCTGGCCTGTTCTGCAGCCTACAAGCGGTTCCGGGCGGTATCAACATGTACGGCAACGCGTCTACTTGGCGCGCCATCGGTGACAACGAGACTAATTTCGCGTGCGACAACACCAACGGCGTCATGATCTACGATAACATGCTACGAGCTGCCACCGCCTCGAACTTTACGCTGCTTGCGTACGATATGGCCGATATCGTACGCACGAAGCAGGTAAACCGCATGCATGTTAAAACGCCTGTGGTCATGGTAGGGGATCAAGCATACCGGCAGCAGATGGCGAACGTATTCAAACAGATCTCGGGCAACGAGCCGGGCATCATCGCGACGCGCGGGTTTAACAATATCGAGGTTCAGGCGATCCGAACCGACGTGCCGTATATGGGCAACGAGCTGCAGGAGGACCTGATGAACACCTGGAATCTGGCGTTTACGTTCTTGGGCATCCCTAACCTTCCGTTTAAAATGGCGCGCCAGACCGCGACGGAGATCCGCGATTCGAGCGAGGCAACGGGCCTTTTGCAACTCAACCCGCTTTCGTGCAGGCGCGAGGCGTGCGAAGCGTTTAACGATCGCAACTTTTACCGCCTTTGGGGTAAAAACACGGTGGCGAAGCCGCTGCAGGTCGTTTGGAACGAGGATTATGAATCTGACACGTATAACTTTATGCACGACGTCGAGAAGATGGCGGGGCTTGACGAGTCGGAAAACGGAGGCGATAAGTATGCAGGCGATTAAACCGTTCGAGCCGGCACCCAATGCGCCGGATTATCATTCTGTTTATTCCATCCAACTTTGCGAACTCGTCGAGGGCGGGTTCGACCCGTTCGGTGATGCACGCTGGGCAAATCTACAATGGTACTCCGCCGAGCAAAAATCGCGATTCGAGGAAAAGTTCAGGGCGCATTTTTGGTTTCGCGATATCGGCATCACGCCGCCCGGGAAATGGCGCTGGGAGCTGACGCGAGTGCTCGGGGAGGTGCTACCGAAATACACGGGAGCCTACGCCGCTATAAACGGAGGTCTAACACCGCTTGCGGTGCAAGACGTCTACGAAAAGGAGCGTAACGTCTACTCGGATTTCCCCGCAACGCAGCTTAACGCTAACGTAAACGACTATGCGCGAAATGCAAACGATCGCGAACATGAGACCGTGACTAACGGCGATTTTATCGCGAAGATGGACGCGATCCGTTCTCGCTATAATGACATAGATGCTATGTTGCTAGACGAATTGGAGGTGTGTTTTTCATGCATGATGAGTGTTTCACTCAATCTGGAGTAACCGGAAGGCTTATGCCGTTCGCGGCGTTTCTGCAAGGTACCCCGGTAATCCCAGAGATTTATTGGAATGTTTACAGCAGCGAACAACGGTGGAAGGTAATCTGCGAGAGGTTGGAAGGGTTGATCGAATACACGCAAAAGCTCGCAGACGCTCTAAACGAGATAAATACGGACGTTGCCACAAAAGCAGATCTGGAGCAGCTTAAAAACTACGTGGACGTGCAAGTTGCTGACCTAAAGCAGCTTATAAAGCAATTAACCGGAGGCACGTTACAGTGGGACGTGCAACGCGGCAGTTATACGGACACGGTTACAGCGCAGCGCGACATGTTTAACGATTTGACCGTGCACAGCATCACAGTCGCCGAACTTGCTAATTCCGGCCTCGACGTTAAAGCTCTTGCCGACTCCGGTCTAAACGTGCGCGGGCTGGCCGTCATGAGTTATTGGCTCATCGAAAAGTTCGGCTTACCGATTGTTTACGAGTATAATAAGCCAAAGGTTGACGGTAACAGGTTTTCAGCGAATGCGCTAAAAAACGCCGTAGTCAACGAAAAAGGGTACGTTATTGTACCTTAAGCAATCGAAGGAGTAAAAGATGAGCACAACCAACACCACCAACACCACCAACTATAACCTACCACTGTTCGAGCCGAACGGTGCGATCGAGCTCGTAAATGTGTACAACGCAGCAATGCAAATCATCGACCGCAAACTCAAAGAGGCGCTAACCAACACCGAATTCGTAAAGAGCGAAAATGATAAGGTTCTTACCGTCGCGCAGATTGCCACCGCCAAGGTAACTAAAGACGGCATTATTTACTCCGTAGCCAATTAAAAAGGAGGGGCATCATGGCCAGCGAATACACGCCTAATTTCAACCTAGATCTATACAAAAACGACGACAAACCAAATTTGCGCGACCAGTATAACTCAGCCGTACGTAAGATTGACACGCAGCTCAAGCAGACTAACGATACCGTAAGCACCAACAAAACTATTGCTGATGTAAATATTTCAAAGCTCGGTGAGAGAGTTTCTAGTACCGAAACTAATATCGCCGAAGCAGACCAAAGCATCAAACATCTTAGCGCTCGTGTAACCACGCTCGAAAATGCCAAGCCAAGCGGTTTCGCTAACATCGTGTGCGTAGGCGACAGCTGGCTCGAAGGATATAGCAGCATCGGCGTTTTCACATCATGGGGGACGTTGCTTGCAAACAAACTCAACGCACACGTTGTGAACTCGTACAAAGGTGGCTGTGGCTTCTCCGCTACCGCCGAATCTATCAACTTTAAAACGCTTGTCACCCGAGCAGCAACTACCGTTGCAGATGCCGGAAAAGTTGATTGCGTGGTGATCGGAGGCGGGATCAACGATCGCAATATATCCGCAAGCGAGGTGCAGACCGCAGCCGCTGCGTGTGTGCAGGAGGCCGTTAGCAAGTTTCCGAGCGCAAAAATTGTCGTATTTCCGATGATGCTAGCTGGAAGGTTCATTTCTTCGGCATCCATGGCTGTTTTGCGCGCAATCGAACGCGGTTGCGCGTCCGTGCAATCTAACCGGGTGATTGTGTTCGGCGAATGCTATGATTGGATCTACGATGATTCGTCCCTACACGCAGATTCGTATCATCCTAACCAGGCCGGCCAATACGTTATCGCAGACTTTATGGCTAGCGTATTGACCGGTGGTTGCCCGACTTGCCATAACGGAGACGTGCCTATCACGGGTGCGGGATCGCATACGCTTAACGGCGGCTCGTTTATTCGGCGTTCGGGGACAATCTGCAGCGGCTATTTCGGGACGACCACATCAGCGACCGACGGAAAACCATTCATTTCGATTGGCAAAGGTTATTCGCCTAATGTGGCTTTTTTGACCTATACTAATAATAACGGTGCGATTAAATCGATGAACGTAAAACCTATTGATTCAAATCATATTGGGTTTGCACCTTCATACTGGTGATGCTGAACAGATTTATTGCACAGTCTCCTGGGCTATTCAAGATACCGAGTAGCGTGATATAATCTCCTCAAGCGAAAAAGCGCACGATCTGTTTTTTCCCGGTTCTTTTCAGATCGCGCGCTCACCTCGCGCAAGATGGCTAATCTGCAAACTCCGGTCATCTGCCCGCCTTTCGGCCTCCTACCTCGACGCGTTCCAGCCCGTCCCGGTAGGAGGCCGTTTTTGTTGCAGGAGTGAATAATGCCGTCTTTAGTTACCTTGGCGGTGGCAATCTGCGCGACGGTAAGAACCTTATCATTTTCGCTCTTTACGAATTCGGTGTTGGTTAGCGCCTCTTTGAGTTTGCGGTCGATGATTTGCATTGCTGCGTTGTACACATTTACGAGCTCGATCGCACCGTTCGGCTCGAACAGTGGTAGGTTATAGTTGGTGGTGTTGGTGGTGTTGGTTGTGCTCATCTTTTACTC
>CYGL01000566.1_pt1 | contig 13780 bp, 29 predicted proteins | sample 485531 | NCBI WGS metagenome assembly CYGL01 (sample SAMEA3497897, study PRJEB9818) | human gut metagenome | reverse complement strand
GCTTCTAGTCAGCTAGTAATGAAGACTTATTTGGAGCAGAATCTTCGTCCTTTACAAGGATGGTGTGTACATCGGTAAAGATACAAAATGACGGATGGGGTACTCAGAACGGAGATGAAACTGCCAATATCGGCTCATACATGCGTATCGAACCATGGCAGACAACGGGTATCGGTATCTCGTCTGGCGATGCTGATGCAATCGTCATCCAGCATGGTGGCTACAGACTGGGCATTGCTCTGACTGAACCATCGGGTGCAATGAAATGGGGAAGCGTGCAGAATGACAGTTCCGTCGGGTATCAGACATCGGGAGACTTGAATACCTTTGATGGCTCAACTCGTACTGCTGGCATCATGGCAAGTAGCTATTATAAGAACGATGACCCTGCAACGTATGCGGTTGCATACTGCTGGAACTACATGACGAAGCGTACAGAAGGTAGTAAGATTTGCCAGATTGGTAAGCACAATTGGTGGCTCCCGACTATGGGAGACCTTGCGCTTATCCATCAGCACTTCGAGACTATCAATCTCGCCCTGCAGCGCATTAAGGATGCCGGGAAACAGTCTGTATCACTCTTGCAGCGGACGGATTACTGGTCGTGTGTTGAGGGTTCAGGCTCCTCTGCGTGGTATCTGCATTTCAGTAACGGCTATCGGGTCAACTACGGTAAGGTAGTCCATTCGGTTCGGGTACGTCCTGTTACAGCATTTTAAACATTTTATCTCTTTATCTCTTTATCTCTTTCCGTCCGCAGGACGGTCAATGAAGATTTTGAGGAGCAAAGGTTGATTTATATTATAAGTATAACAATATCACGAATTAATTAGCAGTAAAAGGCTTTAATATCAGATGGCATTAGCGAAGGATTTACAGATATACAAAGATACGTTTGAACTAGTGGATAAACTCACGATGATGAAGGTCGATTTTCCGAGAATGTATCGGTATGATTTAGGCGAGAAGATGACAAGTGTTGCACTGGAACTTTTCGAATACATCCAGTTAGCCAATATGTATGCGGATAATCGACATAAATACATGATGGGCTTCCGTGTAAAGTTTGAACTTCTTAAGACAATTCTTCGTCTTTGCTTCCGGAGAAAGTTATTCTCAGAAAGGCAGTCAGCTGATATATGCAGACTGACAACAGTCATCGGAAGACAGGCTACAGCTTGGGGAAATTCTAAGAAAGGTTAGTCCTGCTTAGAAGAAAGCTAGAGTATTACAGGTTAAGGCTTGTAGTAGAATGTGATTCTTCATTTTGTAATGGTCTCGTTGCTGTCAAGTCGCATCATCATTTGTGCGATGAAGCGAAGCAGCTAAGATGTACAATAGAAAGCGAGAAATTAGCGGACGAATTACTGGTCGTGTGTTGAGAATTCAGGCTACTCTGCGTGGAATCTGAATTTCAGTAACGGCTATCGGTACTACAGCGGTAAGGTAGACTATTCGATTCGGGTACGTCCGGTTACAGCATTAATTAGTAGAATTAGAGAAACAATAGTAATGGTAAAGGCTGAGGATATGATGGCAGCATACTTTGACTGCCATAAGCATAAAGCATCATCGCCTGATGCGATAAGATTTGATATAAATCTTTTTGAAAATATCACGGATTTGGCTGAACAGATAAATTCTAGAACTTACGAACCTCTGCCATCCATTACCTTCGTTGTATCTCGACCTGTATACCGAGAGGTTTTTGCTGCTAATTTTCGTGATAGAGTTATTCATCATTATATTGCAATTCGTTTAGAAAATCTCTTTGAGAACATTTTCAGTGACCGCACATTTAACTGTAGGGTAGGAAAAGGACAACTTTATGGTGTTAAGCAGCTAGCTGCTGATATAAAAGAATGTTCTCAGAATTTTACAAAGCCGTGTTGGTATCTTAAATGTGACATGAAAGGGTTCTTTATGAGTATTCCACGTAAAGCTCTTGCCGATAAAGTTGATGCGTTTATAACTGATAATTACAAGGGAGACGATATTGAAGATTTGCGATACGTTTCAAGAGTAACCATTATGAACGATCCTGCCAAGAATTGTGTTAAACGTTCATCGGAAGAAGAAATGAAGAAGGTTCCACCCGGCAAAACTCTTAGAGGAGCAAAAGAAGGGCATGGACTTCCTATAGGAAATCTAACAAGTCAGCACGATGCTAATTTCTGGTTAAGCGATTTCGACTGGATGATAGAACTGTTTCTGCATATTTATTGGCATGGTAGATATGTAGATGATTTCTTTCTGATACATCAGAATAAACAGGTATTAATCGCCTCGATACCAAAGTTGAGGTCATATCTATCTAATATTGGTGTAACGCTTCATCCCAGGAAGATAGAACTGCAGTCTGTATACAAAGGCATCAAATTTACCGGAATGGTAGTAAAACGTGATAGAATATATGTAAGTAATCGTATGGTTAGCAATTTCGAACAACTCATTCACCATATGAATACTTTGCCAGAAAATTGTACCATTGAGGATTTGCAGCATTATGTATGTTCCATAAACAGTTATCTTGGGTTAATGAAACATTGTAATAGCTACGACATAAGAAAACGTATCATGCTAAAAATGGATTTGCGTTTTTACAAGTATTTGTATATAGAAGGTCATTATGATTGTGTTCGCATCAAATATAAATACAAGAGAGATGTAATCAATCGAAAGAAACTAAAGAAGAAAAATAGCAGAGATTTCGAATTTTTAATGGATAATTACTATGATTCACAAGACAAAGCAAGTAAAGGTACTGAACAGAATACCCACAGAGAATGAAATCAATCTTATTCTTGACCAATACAAAGAAGTTGAAATTTATATGAGAGGGAATGACATAATAGAGGAGATAACTCCTATCTAGTTAGCATTTACTACAAGCCTTCTTTGGGTAAATGTGTAGAAATGGTCCTTACAGATTGTTACTTTAGCAAAGTTTAACTTTAAAATTTTGCTCAAAATGAATTGATTTGAGCAAAAAGTTGTAATTTTGTCACAGATTTTAATTTTATCAAGAACGTGAACAATTAACTATAGACAAAAGGAGATTTATAAATGACAGAAGAACAGGAAGCCGAAGTCCAACGGTTGATAAAGGACATTGATGTGACGGAACTGATGAGGATGCTCATGAAGCATGGTAACGTCCAACGGTTGATAAAAGACATTGATGTGACGGAGCTGATGGGGATGCTCATGAAGTATGGTAACCGATATTCCAGAAGAATCTTGAAGTTCTTCCGATGGTTCTGCAAGTATGTTCCAATTACGATTATGCTATTACACGCTTATGGAATGTGGGATTTTAGTCAGCATCCAAGGGAAATGTTCATAACAAACAATGAGAATTTTCCCTGCTATTTATTCATTTACTTTATGATTTATATTTTGCCAATGGTTTTGATATTGGCAAGCAGGTTTTTCTTTCTATGTTGGAGATACAGAATACCCTTCTTTTATTTCTTCGGAATTAATGCGGCTCACATCGTGGAATGGAGCTGGTACACTACAAATGACATGATAGATTCCTGCTTTACTGTTATGGTAGTAACGGCAATGTTTTATATATACGGATTCTTTGACATGTTTATCAGTCGAACCAAGTTAGGACGTAAAATCTGTGCATAATGGGAAAGATATTGAATTATAAGATACTCGGCACGGCTTTGAAGTCACTGAGTGACGCTTGCTTTAAGGCAGACGAGCAACAGCGAAATGGCGAGAAGGTCACCGCTTGCGGAATGAGCGATGATGATTTGGATAGATTGTGTGACATCATCCCCGATATGCTCAACCCGATGATGAGCACCGAAGAAGTTAAGGATAAGCTGCACGTTTCCGATGCTACCCTTAACAGAATGGTAGCTAGGGGTGACATACCGAACGGCGAGTGCAAGAAACGTGGGCACACCCGATATTTTAAGAAGTGGGATATACTACACTACATAAAAAGCAAGAGAGGTAAGTGATTGCCTCTCTTTTTTTGTTTCAGTTTGCGTGAGTGACTGTTGCAATTTTTGCAACTGTCACTCTGACTTCCCAGATTTCGTGGATTTAAAAATACAATATTTCGGAGAAATTATATACAATATTTCTTTAAAAATATATATTCAGCAAAATGATACTACCTTCTATCACCTTAAACCACTGATAATCAACCACTAAAAAAAAGTGTGATAGAGTTATATTTACTCTCCCCTATTCTTCGTACCTTTGCATCCGTAACGTTACAATAGTGTTAGTTAATATTAAGGATAACTTAAAAAAGATTGTATCATGGAAATGACAGATGCAAAGGTCGTAGAGAAGAAAATCTACGAAGAGGGAAAGAAGCACGATGATTATGCTTCTAAGGCGACAGGTAATGCTGGTCTCACCCTTGGTATCATCGGTACGGCACTCGGTGCTGGTGCTTGGTTGCTTGGCGGTAACAACCGCAGCGTGTTTGGTTCTCTCGGTGGCAATATGCCTGAGAACGTGAACATCAACGCTTATGGAGCAAACTCTAGTTCCAATCAGCCAACAGCTTTGGAAGTCATGGAGAAGGAATGCGCTGATGAGGTGAAGCTGCTCACCGACATGTTCGGCTTGAAGCTCGACACCGCCAACAAGTTCTACGCTATGCGTGAAACTGACATCGCAGAGAAGTTCTCTATGTACAAGGGTGCTACAGACGCTATCAATGCCGAGAATCGCCGTGCTATGCAGGCTGAGTTCGGTCTGTACAAGTCTCAGATTGATGCGGACTTCAGCTTGTACAAGAATCAGAGAGACCAGTACGATGCGTTGCAAGCAAAGTATTGCGACCTTGACAAGAAGGTAGCCGTTATGGAAGCCCTCACTCCTTACAAGGAGAAGCTGATGATGGCTTACGTGAACGAGAAGTGCTGCCGCAAGATTGATGGTGTCCTCGGACTCCAGAGCACTCCTACTGTTACAGTTCTCCCCATCTGCAAGTATTTGTGGATGTGCTGCAACATCAACTCCCACTACAGGAGCGTAACAGAGCAAGAAAGTCTGTAAAAAAGACTAAGAAAAAATGAGTTGGTGAGGGGTGTTTGCCCTCGTTGGTGGATGCCCTCTCACCTCTCTATAATATATCACCAACTTAAAGATATTGATTATGATGAATTTTGGAAACAGCCCACTATTGGAAATGGGCACAAGTCAGCAACAGCCGCCTATGATGGATGCTGAATTACAGAAGATGTATGAAGCTATACAGCAGAAGCGAGCATCTATCAATATGCAAGCGCAGCAACTCCCCTACCCCTTTGTGGGATGAGATTGATAAGATTGAAGACAATCTTACAGGCGCACAACGTCAGTATTTGATGCAGAATCAAGAGTACGTTAATAGCTTGCAATATGTGTCTAAGCTGGTTCAAGACGAGGAATTGCGTATCATACGCCCTCGTATTGAGAGCACTCAGCAAGGACAGGAAGCATTGAAGAAACATTTGTCTTTGATGCAACGACTAAGAAAAGAAGTAGCGCAAGCCGAGGAGCAAAAATCAGCTATGCTCAACGACTATATGACTAACCACAGCGACAAAACTTGGCAAGAATATCTCATTTGGTACAACAAAACAAAGAAAGGAGAAACTAAGAAATGAACGTAACAGAATTAAAAGAAAAGCTGCTTACATCTTTGGATTTGTGGGCAGACGCAAGAATTAGCGACATGGTTAAAGAAAACCCTGCATTGGCTATTCCTTCCGTGTACATGAAGCGAGCATCGCACAATATCATCGCCAAACACAAGGACAGTTGGGGCAAGAGTATTGACAACGCTACCCTATTCATTGCCGATGAGGACGGAAACATAGATGCTGATACCATATTCTCAGACCTCATGCAGATGTTAGAGAATATAAGCAACTATGAGTTTGACCTTGGTTTTATCAAAGGTCGCATTGATGGCGGTGCTTTGATTATTGATTTGCCCGACAACATCATAACGACTATCCTCTTTGGTAGCAAAAAGAGTATCAGCTTTACAAAGGATGATTTTGATGAGTTGAGAAGTCTGGTAACAGCAGAATAATCACAAACATAAAAATAAAATAACATGGAAGCAAAAGAGATTATGAGTAAGTTTGATGAGCTGTATGGGATGATGGCATCATCAGCCAACGTGAAGTATATGCGCACATTTGGAGACACAATGCGCTGCATGATGAAGGATATGGCATCAAAGCACCCAGAGTTTGGCGCAAGAGTATCTTGATAAGCTCTGTGCCATCAAGTGGAAGAACTATCTTACCAAGAATGAGGCATCAGAGATTGTAAAGGGAATGAATCCATCTACAACATGGGATATGCAGACATGGCTCAATGCTATGACTGGTCTCGGACTTGCAACAGAGGAGAAGCCTTACTACAACGATTACGCTTTGTACGTTGCGATGAACCAGGTAGTAAGCGACCACGGATGTACCATCGCCAAGATCCTCGGCAAGGAAGATGTGAAGGATATTGGTACAGAGCATTTGGTCAAATATGCACACAGCCTTGCTCTTGACTTGTTAAAAGACAAGGATGGCGTGTACGACATCAGAGAGTATTTTCTGAAGTAACATCAAAAATATACGGTTATGAAAAAGGTATTCGAAGACATCTTAGCTAGCAATGACATGCAGGCTATCAAGAACTGTGTTACGATCATGGCAGATTGTTGTGAAGTCGGAATGAATGACAGCGTAATGCTTGACATGATGAAGCAGATCAAGGGAGAGATTGGTGCGTGTCATTATAACGAAGATATGGCAGATATGCATCTTTGTCTCATTGGTCAGCTTCACACCAAAGACGTTGCCAAAGATTATTGGCATGAGGTCAAGAATGACAACATACAATCTCGAAGACTGGTGCGTTCTCTGGGGAGAAATGGTAAAGACGTAACGACGACAAAGCTAAAAGAAATCGGTTACCCGAAGATCAACACGTACAACTACGAGCAAAAGTATTTTCGATGAATGTATTTCCTTCCTGGAAAGTGGCAGACTTCCATATTACGACTTGAATGTACTTAAGTTTTTGGTTATTCTAGAATGAAGTTTCGGTTTTTTTTTGCTATCTTTGCAGAAAGAGACCGAAACTTTATTTTTATTAATTATTCAGGATAACGAAAATGGCAGAAAGATTAAGAGAATTATTAGTAGGGGTCGTGATAGCGGTCGTAGCCTACTTAAAGCCTATTGATGGAGAATTGAAGACATTGGCTTTGGTTTTCTTTCTCAACTTTGTGTTTGGATACCTTAGTGGTATGATAGCTAAAGGTGAGAAATTCGAACTCAAGAAGGCACTTATTTGCGTAGGTCACGCAACGATATACTTCGTTCTATGTGCAGCCGTATATACCATTGGTAGGTGGAAGGGGCAAATGGATGGAGCTATTCAGTGTGTGTCAATGATTACCTACGTTGTGATTTACTTCTATGGCATGAATATCACCCAAAAGATGATGGAGATATTCAAGAAAGGTACGCCACCATGGATGGTAGCGAACTTTCTACATTATTGCCTTGGACTGTACTTTTTGGAGAGGATACCTTTCCTATCATCATTTTTTAACTCATACAAACAACAGAAAGGAAATCAATCATGTTAATTACAATAGACAGAGCTTGGAAAAAGGATGGCTATACTATCAGCCGTCTTTACGTCAACGGTGAATTATTCGGCTGCAATACCCTTGAAGATGCTGATAGAGGATTGCGCCAAGATATGCAGCTTGAAGAAATCAAGAAGAAAAAGGTGTATGGGCAGACTGCAATACCACGCGGCAGTTATGAATGCGTATATACCTACTCTAACAGATTCAAGAAGATGCTTCCATTATTAAAGGATGTGCCAGGGTTCGATGGTATCCGTATTCATTCCGGTAACTCTGCAAAAGATACAGAGGGGTGCATTCTTTGTGGTAAGAATGATAAGAAAGGTTGGGTTAGTGATTCCCGATTCTGGACAAACAAGCTCATTCAGACTATGAAGACAGCTTGGGATAAAAAGGAAAAAGTAACGATTGTAATTCAGTAGCTTATGAAACTGATAGATAAAATAACAAAGGTTGTAATTGCCATTGCAGTAGCAATGCTAATTCTATCAATGTTCTGTAGATGTAAGGCGAAAGAACGTGTGATAGAGAAACAGACATACATCACCGATAAGCGTAACGAGGCTAAGTGGGATTCACTCTTTAACGCAAGGCTTATTAAGGAACTGGAATCATACAGAGCATCGCATAAAGAGTCTGTAAAGTCTACCACCAAAGAGAAGACTCATATAAAGGACAGCACGGCTTCCAAATACGATGCCAATGGTAACAAAGTTGGAGAAGACAGATTCCACTACGAATATCACGAAATATCGCAGGAAGACGTACAGATACTCAGGGACAGCATTTCGTGCCTCAAGGAATACAAGGACAGCACGTCTCTATATCACAAGAGATGCGACTCCTTAATCTCAGTGATAAATAAAATATCGAAAGATAAAGTATATGTCGAGAATCAACTATCAAGGACTGACAGGGCTATTTTTGAATATAGGTAAGATAACTTCAGTTTGCCTTTTCATAGGAATTCTCGCATTTTTAGGTTGGATATACTGGAAATTAAAGCTACACAAACGTTCTTAGTTTTTTCTAATGTTTTTATTTGGTTATTGATTTATAACAAAAAGGGGTGACCGCACGCGATGTGTAGCCACCCCTAAACATATAGATAATGCACAGAAATTATTCTTCAGCTCCCTGGAGGAACTTGATACCATACTTCGTCTCGTAGTGTTTCTGCTGCTCTTCTGTCAACATTTTGGTTTCGCTGTCGTAGAACACGGTAAGCAGCTCTCCGTAATCTTTGTCGTAGAAGTAGTTGTATTTATTGCAGAGATAGTTCCTTGCACAGAGACATCTGCTCGGAATGGTCTTGAACTTGCGTCGTGTCTTCTGTTTTATACCATTCGTTGCTCTGTACCTGTCAAGCCTCAGCGTCTTTTTTAGAGATTCAGAACGTTTAGCTATTATCTCCGGTCTTACTATTGCCTGAGCACATTTCAACCGAAGTCTTTCTTCCGTTTCCTGGGTATGAGTAACGCCAAGTGACTTTGCTATGTTTGTTACACATGACTTTGTTATCCCAAGCTCTTTGGAAATTTCGGAAGAAGAGTAATCCGGATATAGCTTACGGACAGATTCCCTGATCTTCTCTCTTTGCTCTTTTCTTGCGTCCTTGAACGAATCCCCATGCAGCCTATGTAGCCACCAGTAAACAGTCTGTACTGCGCAACCGAAGCTCTTGGCCATTGCGTAAGGAGATTCGTAAGGGTGTTCCTTTATATACGTTTTCTGTTCATCTGTGATATTCATGTATTACTTTTTATCAGAAGAGCCGTAGCCGTTATCGCCGCGCTCTGTTTTACATAATTCGTCGGTCTTAAAGAACATGATGTTGTCACTTGTTTCTAGGTGGAATTGCACGATTTTGTCACCAACCTTATATCTTGGCATATTTGGAAACAAGTGATAGAATACGGCAGAAATCTCTCCAGTATAAGGGTCATCGACAGTGCCTTCACAGTTACTGAGACTCATACCAGTCTTCCATACGGAAGAACGAGGACGGAACGTAAAGCATCTTAAAATGTCAGCAGGCTTGTTTCGGTTTTCAATCTGTAGCGCAAATCCGAGACCGTATTTCCATACGTTAGGCGCAACCTCTTCTTCTGATACGGCATAGCAGTCATAGCAGAAATCATCATCGTGCGCCTTAGTTGGCATAATAGCGTTCTCGTTGGTCTTTTTGAATAAGACAGGCACACCAACAACCTCGGTGAATCTATCAATCTCCACACCATCAACGTTCACCTTTCCGTAGAACATATCGGCAGGGCGAGTCCAAACCTTGCACTCTCCATAGAGAGCCTGATAAACAACTTCTTTCTCCTGAGTTTCACTATTAGTGACCTCAGTAATAAATCTGTAATAACCTCCTTTAAAATGTCTAAAAATCTTTTCCATTTAATATTTAAATTTTAAAATTCATGTTTCTTGCAAACCTTATCACAAGATGTTTCGCAATCTTTTTTGTAGCACCATCCATTGCCTAAGATGTCTTCGCGTCCCATCCAAAGACAGTTGCCGCAACATCTTTCTTCTTTCATACGTTATACTGTTTTAATCTTTCTGCATTACGCTGAATATCTCTTATCTTGAACGGATGCTTCTTATTGAGATTTACCAATTCGTTAATAAGCTTACGAGCGTTCCATCGTGTGGTCAATTTTTCCGCCTTAGAGATGCGGTGGTCTAAAATAAAACCATGCCCACAATCATGTATTTCTATTCTAGTTCTCCAATACAAGTTAGTCCAAGGAATATCTGTTCTAGCTTGCTTCATTATCTTCTTAGCTAATCTAATCTTCATAAGCTACTTTTTTATCTGTACTCTTATCTACTACCTCTACATACTTCAATTTAGCGAATCGGTAGGAGGTGTATACTCCATCGAGCGTTTCATTGACTCTTGCCGTAAATCTCAGGATGCAGCCTGTATAATCGTGAAACCCTAAGATGATATACTTCTCGCCAACATACCCTGCTACGTATGCGCCAATATCCTTTCCTTTATAAAGAACTCGCTCACCTATATGAGCATTGAAAAATTCCTCGTTTGTCATACGCTACTTGAATTTAATGATAAAAAACTCGGTATCAAGCCACTTGTCGGGACAAAGAAATTTCTTAGGCTTGCCGATTGTGATACTCTCAATCTCCTTTTCGATACGTGGACTATCCTTGCGGTAGCCGTTGATAAAGAGGACGTGGGTGTAAGGGATGAACCTAGCGGTTTTCTTTTCAAGCAACTCTTTGAGCTTTGAATTGCTTATAAGCATATCAAACTCTGGGTGCATTGTAACCTTTCTATATTCATCACTTTCTCCGTATTTTGCTTGAATTAAGCGGTTTATCCAATACGATTTGATAGCTCTGTATTCCTCGGTCTTTTCGCCAGCAGCAATCATGTCAAACCATTGCTTGCTAACGGTGAGGGTCAATACTTTCTTTTTCATACTTATATCTTATATCTATTAAACTGATTTATAATCTTTTTAATTTCACTATCACGAAGGTGTAGAAAAGGCTTAAAAGAAGGCTTTCTATATACCTTGTTTCCTATCAAAATATCGGAATCATCCATCCATTGCCAAAGATACGGTGGACGGCTATCCAAACGAGGGTCGTCAACACGATTATTGTAAGACTCTTCGCAAGATTTCCAAAACTTATTAAGTGCAATCGCATTCACAGAGACAAGTACCAACCTGCTTAATCTCTCGAATTGTTCTGCGAATAGCAGTGGTCTGAAATCGCATACACATGGAACGTTTTTCATCCTTCCACCTCCTCCCAATCATTTGCGAGAATAGTCTCAGGAAGCAACCATAAGACTGGTGTTGCTCTTCCTACGCTATTATACATTAATGCCTCTGAACCGAGATAGTTCTTATCAATGTATGCGTATGTGCAGTCCGCAAAAATCTTACGTCTCACTTTCTTCCCTTCCTTCATTCTTCTCAGAGCCTCCGAGAAGTCAAATGTTTGCTTGCTCATAACTACTTGTATTTATATCTGTATCTTACATCTTGGAGAATGTAATACACATCATTAAACATATTACCTAACATACGTGATACACTACTATAACGGCTGCATAAGTCTTCTGCTCCAACAGAAGCCTTCATAGTTATCTGTGCAGCTATCATTCTTAGTTCAATATCATTTGTCTTCATTATACACGCAACTTCTTCTTAAATGTTGCAAGAATACATATTGAACCACAGCAAGGTGTCGTAGTTGCTGTTAAAAAGTGCAGTAGGTGGCATTAAGTTCCATTGTACCAATTCCCAACCGTCATAGCCTTCTTTATTGAATCTACCAGACAATGCTTTGCTTATTTCGTCGGCTTTATCAATAATAATAGAAGTTACCATATACTCATATTCATACTTTTCCATATCTCTTAATCTTATATAGTTTCAAATCCGATTTGGAAGTCATTCTCAATGTCTTCCTTGTCTATATCACATTCACTTGCTACTGAGCGGCAGAACTCCTCAGCTAATTCTGGGTAGTCTCCGCTCACTGTGGCTAGACAGAACTGATTAGTATCGAAGTCATCAGGTACTGTCATTTCTACTTTAATGCTTACCTCTTTCATGCGCTTTCTTTTTACAACAAGGACAACTTTCTGCGTGAACAACGCAAACACCATGTTTCGTGTCCACAAGCAGATAGTCATGCCCATTCTTAGTAAATACTGTTGTACTAAATTCCTTTGCAGGCTCTTTTCTATTAGCCAATGAGCAAACACCTTCAAAAGCCAACGCACCTACGAGCAAGCACAAGACGAACCAAACGGCTGACTTGGCTAAGTCTAAAATCTTTTTCTTCATACGCTATTTCTTTTTATCAAATTTATTACCAATAACAACCATATCTTCAGAAGAGTAGTGAATTAAGAAATCTTGCCCAAAGCAGAAAGCAGCAGCTTTACTATCCCAATTAATATCACCTCTTTTCTCGCCATTGTTATCTTTGTATATAATTATATCCCCCTCATAGATAGGTGCTCCGTTCTTGTCTTTCAGTCCTGTGAACATACAGACTGTAGAAGGGTCAACAATTGCAGAAAGATATTTATGACTTTTTATATAGATTCCGTTACTTTTACGAATCAAATCACCTTCAATCCATTTCCCACTATTAAGACTTTTTGCCTTAAACTTTATGTTTTCGATTTCCATAAGCTATAATTTTAAATAAAATAGTTATCGAACTGCCATTTACTGATATTTACGTAGCCGAATGGGGCATATATCATTATTCCTATAAATGGATTATAATCAACTCTGTAATCACAGCCCTTTACAAACGTAACACCCTTTATAATTGTGTCGACAAATACATGTAACCTTTCTCATTTTTTATCTATCCAAGTTCGACAGGTTCATCGGTAAAAGATAATTCTCTTCCGATGAGCTTTTTGATACTACCTTTAGGAAGGTAACAGCAACCGGTATTTGCGTACCTCTGCCCATATAAATATACGACAGAGCAAATCCATAATGTATTACTTTCATTTCTGCAAGGTTTTTCTGCAAAAATATGTTCACTGCCACCTTTATCTACTGCTAACCATGACATAACTAATACTATATTTTTTTAATTAATAAATTACTTTCCTTACTAAATGGCTTATAACCATTATTCAGATACCATTCGAAAACAAAACTCTCGGATTCATCTTTATTAAATTCCAACCCGATTATTTTCACTCCATTTAACTTAGCTTGCTGTTCTGCTAGTTGCAATAGGCGTTGTGCAACACCATTTCTTCTATGATTATTATCTACAAAGAGTGCATATATTAGAGCATCAGCTTTGCCGAAAATATTACTAACATAAAATGGAATGGCTATTTGTACAGAACCAAGATTTTTTTCATCAGTTATTAAAATTCTGATTTCATCCTTCCATGTCTGCTTTTGTATCATTATTTTTGTCTTATAGAACTCTGGAACTCTATTAACTTCCCACCAAGAACCACCTTCATCTCCACGAGATTCTATCCATACTGGTTCTTTAGTATCTTTATCTTGGCAATAAACCATACCACGAACTTTATCATACATAAAGATTGACTCTACCTCAAAATCTAAGTCTTCTAGAGTAGCATAAAATTTACAATATTCATCAAATTTAACA
>CYGL01000565.1_pt1 | contig 13787 bp, 15 predicted proteins | sample 485531 | NCBI WGS metagenome assembly CYGL01 (sample SAMEA3497897, study PRJEB9818) | human gut metagenome | reverse complement strand
AAGAGCGTGATAAACGACGTTGTGCGTGGTGTTTATGGTAGCGGAAAAATATCAGCACCATGGGCATTGGTGCGATATTGAAAGATGGTGATGAGGGCATGCGTGCCAGATGCCAGCTTGTGGGCAAATACATAAATTACAGTGGCGAGGTGAGTGAGAGGGAGCTGTTTGGCAAGGAGGCAGCTTTCAAGAGCTATATCAGTGGTGAGGAGCAGCACGCGAGATTTTTGAGGGGCAATGTGTTCACAATAACCAATGTGCCATGGCAGATATTCAACTTCAACAATCTGCCAGTGACGAGTGACAAGAGCTATGGCTTTTTCAGACGTTTCCTGTATTTGATATTCAATGAGACGATACCAGAGCATTTGCAGAACAAGAGCCTTGGTGAGGAACTGAAAGAAGAATACCCTGGCATACTGAACTGGATAGTGAGGGGTGGCAGATATTTGAAGCTTCATGGCTACAAGTTCCCGAGGAGTGAGAACGGCGAGCGTCAGAAATTGATGTCCATCGGTATGAGCAACCCACTTTTGGTCCTGGGTCATGCACCTCCATCTTTCATCATCACCGAGAGCTGAGGGCGAGCGTCCGAGATGGGTTGCCTCTGCCGCAATGAGAAAGAGCCTTGAAATATTCTGCAATGAGAATAGTTTTGAGGACGTGACGCAAGTTGCCTTTGGCAGGGCCATGACAAGGCTGGGCTTTGGCGGCCAGAACAGAAGGAGGTCAGCGACAGGGATAGAATACAAGGTGTACGGCTTCAGCGAAGAGGTGGAAGCCTATACAGCCAATGAGCTGTCACTGGAGGCATGGAAGCTGCAAGATGACGCAGAATTTGAAGATGTCGCAGGCGATGGCGTATGATTTGTTTAACTATAAAATAAAGAAGAAATGACAGAAGAAAAGAACGAGGCAGCAAATGTCGAGAAGAAAGAGGTTAAGAACGTGCAGATTGACAATTTCCTGTACATGCTTGACGAAGAGACGGGTGTCATCACCGTATATGCCGTGTCGAAGCAGTGGTATATAGGCTATGCTCCTGGCACGATGGGTCACACCCTGTTGTACTCATGCGTGTTCGGTGAGGAACGTACCGAAGATGACTTAGATGCCGCAGTAGCCTTTGTGACGTCGGTTTATTGTGCTTCAAACATTGTTGACGCAGACGTTACAGAAGACATCTTGAAGATTGTGGACCACTACATGAAAACAAGAGAGTCAGAGGAAGTCACTGACGAAGAGAACAAGAAAATAATTGACGATGTAAAGACGAAAGAAGAAGTCAACGAGGAGATTTCTGAGAATGTATAATTATTCCGTCTGATTGCATATATTCAATGTAATTTGTATATTTGCAAAGTGGTTAAGATGTCCGTTTTGGTGAAACAGAAGTGCCACCAAATCGGGCATTTTGCGTAAAAAGAGAATGATATGACTGCGAAATACGACCTGTTGGTGGTAAACACCAAGAAAATACGGAAGAGCCTCGCCAATAACTTCAGTTCTGGCGTTTTGGAGGTGACTATGCCATCGTGGGAGACGAAAGAGCTGCCTAAAAACGAGTGGAAAGACACCGAAGGAGAGGACGTGTACATACCCACAGACGGTTTGCATTTCGGAGGCGCGGATTTTGAGGTCAAGTTGTGCTATAAAGGCACGGAAGGCTCATGGACAAACACGGAGATACAACTTTTGAACTATCTGCGCAGCGGCTTTCTTGCAGTCTATTGCTCTTATGCGGAAGAAGGTTGGGGTGCTTGCTATTTCACGGGCATTTCAGATATAGACACGTTTTCAGACCCTGTGGCTGGAGATATTGTAGAATACACGTTAAAGTTCCACTTGACCAAGTATGAGAGAATGTACGAGGACTTCTACACCTATATTGTAGACGAGAACGGCAATCTGATAACAGACGACAAGGGCAACAATATAATCACAGACAAGATATGACAAGAGAGTGGAAGGTATACAGCTCTGACGGCAAAACGGTAAAGGCAACTACCAAGAGAGTCGAATATAACGGCGAATACATGGGCAGCTGCTCCTTGACTGTTACGTTCGAAAGCCCTGTCCCCATAAATTTTGAAATCGGTGATTATATAAATTACCGACTTGAACGTTTTTATCTCAACGTAGTTGCCATCGTCGAAGAAGCAATGCTCGAGAAACGGTTCAAAGAATGCCTTTGCGTATGAAAACGTGCAGTTCATGTCCGTGTCAGACGAACTTGTGAGATGCGACTTCCTCGACGTGGTGAAGAATGACAACAACATACACTGGACTGCGCTCCCCACCTTTTCGTTTTTACTGCGAGGGCGTAAAGAACCTTGCAGAAAGAATACAAGCCAACCTTGACAGAGTTTTATGGCGAGAATGTGTGGACTATACAGATAGACAAGACCTATGAAGATTCTCGCAAGGACATACAAATAAGTATCAGCAATCAGTCCGTTTGGGACGCGCTGTTGCTTGTAAACACCACTTTTAAGACCAATTTCATTATCCGCGACAGGACAGTCACGATAGGCACTACGTCAAATAATATAGACCATGTGTTCAGTTGTGGCATAGGCCGTGGGTTGTTGTCGATAACTCGTGCTTCCGACACCAATCAGAAAGTAATAACCCGTTTGCGTGCTTTTGGTAACACTACCAATGTGCCAACAAACTACTACAAATACCTGTGCATGAAAATAATGCGAGAGTATGTAGTACCGACGGACCTGGAGATGACCTTGACTGTCTTTGATAGAACGAAGTGGTATGTAACGACATTGACTTTGCACGACAAATGGGCGCAAGACGGATTGTCATATAGTTGCAAAACTGAAACACCTCCCAGAGATTCATACGAAGACGTCGAAAAATTTATCAAATACATGCACCCTACATTGGAGATAACTTACGATGGTAACAAGGTAGTATATGCCACTGTGGGGAAATGGGAATACGAGGGTAAGACGACTTATCGGTACATCGTAGTAGACGAAGCATTCTGGTACTACATGAGCAATCGCAGACCTGAAGGAAAAGTCACCTTGTCATTCGGAGGTACTTCAGCCTTGAACTACAACTATATAGTAAACACCCATAAAGGAGCTATGACATCGGCCAATTATCCAAATAACATGGCAATCACGAGGCTTATGCTCCCAGGTTTTCCGATTGGAGATAAAGAAACGGACAAGGACGGAGAGATAAAGACAGACTGCGGTTATGTGGACAAGGCTTATGAAGGCTACAAACTTATAGTGACGAGCAATGACGTGTACATAGAAAGCCCTCAAAAGAAGATAGTTGGTCTTAGAGAGGGCAGTGTGTACATTGATGGCACTGACAACGAAGTGACCGACTACAACGTCTATCCTTCAATAGAGGATATGACGGTAGAAGATTTGAACAAGGCTGGCATATATCCTGTGTTGGACGATGGCGACAACGGCAAGTTGAATCAAGTGGCAAAATCGTCCAAAATAGAGGACAACGGCGACAGCGACTATAATACAGGGCAAGCTTCAGAAACCTTTGTGTGGATAAAGGACTTAGGCTTTAATATTTGGGACTACCGCACGGGTTCGGAAACGCCAAACATCTATTTGAAAAGTGGGAAGTGTGTTGGCCGTACATTTGACATAAAAAACTGCATACGAGACGGCAACAAGTACAAGCTGACGATAATAAGGAAATCGGACAACGATTTGAATATCCTATATCCGAACTCTCAAAGTCCGATAGCAGGTGGCGACGAGTTTGTGATACTGAATATCAAGATGCCAGACGTGTACTATAAGGCAGCTTCGCAACGCTTGCTCAAATACGCGTTGCTCTACCTAAAGGAGAACGACAAGACAAAATTCTCGTATACACCAGTGGTAGATAATTTGTGGATAGCCAGGCAGCATGATGCGAATGTAAGTTTAGGCGCGAAAAGTATCTACACAAACATAAAAGAGGGCGACAGAATGGAGATTGACGAAGCTTCGGATTTAGGTATTGCGTCGAGTATATTTATAAGCAATTTGAAGATAACAGAGTCAGAAGACAGTCTGATACCCCTGGTAGAAATATCATTGCAAGATGACAAGAAGGCTGTAAGCGTCAACAGAAGTGTCGGGCAGTTGCCAACAATGATGGACGCGTCGACAGGCGAAGGGACTTCAAGCACTATTCTGTTGAACCAAATTTCGCGATATGGCTATCTGAACTTCCTGTCAAAGGTGGGCGATGATGAAGCGAGCGGAAAGATAACATTCAACAAAGGAATAGACGCATTTTCGACCAATGTTGGTGCTGCCGACGGCATAACAGAATACGAAGAATTAACATAAAAGATATGGCAAGATTACTTAGCACATGGTTCAACGGATTTGTTGGAAGCGCAAGAAGCACAGGAAACAAGGTGCTTAACGCTTTCGGCAAGGTAGTGTGCGAGATGCAAGAATACTTTGCTTCGGACTTCATGGGCCATGGGTGGAAGATATTCAACAGCGGCTCGGAAGAAACGCCAGAATATACGCTGGAAATAGACAATGTAAAGGTGCGCAAAGCCTTCATAGCGCATGAGCTGATAATAGACCAAGTGCGTGCGATATGCGGCTCACTCGGCATCAGCCAAGCGTGCGGCAAGGTGAAGGAAGTAAGTCTGCGTACCGATGAACACGGAAACCAATATTACCTTATTAAGCTTGAAGGCGAAGCCACTCACGGATATGGCGGCTTTGTGAAGAATGACCTTATACGCTGCCAGCGTGTGGAGGTAGGTTCTGATGGCGTGACCAAGGGCATAAAGGGCTACTGGGTGAAGATTGAGAGCGCAAACATGAAGGAGGGTTGGTTCACCGTCATGGCAAGCGAGTTTCTTGGTGAAATCAAACAGAACAAAGAAACGGAATGGGTGGAGAGAAACGATGTGCCGATGAACTTGCCTGCGGCTGGTGACGAGATTGTGCAGTATGGCAACACAACCGAAACGAGCCGACAGAATGCAATATATCTCCATGCCACCGAAATCGGTGTGCCGACCATTGACTTGCTTAATGGCGTAAACTCCAAGTCATTTTCGGGCAAGATAGTTGCAAGCTTAGGCCGTATACCTAATGGTGGTGGATTTGGTTTGTATTTGCAAAATGGTACAATAATATCACTTAATAGCAAGAGTGAAAAATTTAATTACTATTTTGACGAGGACGGCAGCTTTATCCTTGGGCAAGGTGCGATAGATTACGACCCTGCGACTGGTGTTGTGACGATTGGCAGTGATGTGGTGATTAAGTGGGGTGCGAACAGCAAGAGCAATGTGACCTATCAGATAGGCAGCAGCGGAGTTAATGCGCCAACGGGGACATGGCTAAACAGCGTTCCGCCCTCGCAAGTGGGCAAATACCTGTGGACGCGTACGAAATGGCCCGATGGCACGTATTCTTACAGCGTGAGCTATATGGCCAGAGACGGCGCGCCTGGGAAAGACGGTGCGGACGGAGAGAATATGCGCCCCAATCTGCTTGACTATACCGAGTTTAAGCAAGAAACGTTTGACAATGTGCCAAATCCCGACAAGACCTTTGCTTTGAAAGGCACAAGGGCCGAGGGCTTGAACGGACATGGGGCGGTGCAGATAGAAACTGCATTCAAAATAAATGGAGATTTGCCTACTCCTGACTCGTATGTTGATTTTTTTCAGCAAAATGTCAAGAGCAAAATCGCGCCATCAACTTGGTACACGCTTTCTTTTTATCTAAAAAGTAAAAGCATTGCGCAACCACTATATACCTATATGTGGACATATGACACAAACGGCCTTACAATGGTTGACACCACTGAAAAGATGATTGTTGACGGAAAGGAACAAGACACGCCAAAAGATGGTGCTGTTAAATTTCCGCCAATACATGAGTGGACATACCACACCGTGACATTCAAGACGGCAGCCAATTTGCCAGATACCTGCCTTTGTTTGTTCCGCGCTATTACGAAACAAATACCTCAAAGCAATTTTATTGTGCCTGCTTTATTTCTATCAGAGCCAAAGCTCGAATTAGGCAAAGCAGCGAGCGCATGGACAAGGAGTGACAACGATATTGCAGGCATTGCGGCAGACAAGATAAATATGCCATCATGGGTGCGCCAGTGGGACGGACAGACCACCGAACTTGGTGCGGATTATGTGGCCGCGAAGAATGCCGCATTTGGTACAAAGGACGCAGACGGAAAGTTTACAGGTATCGCTATGAGCGGTGAGGGCTTCGACCTTGGCGGCAAGGACACGAATGTGGTTGGGCTGTATGGCATCTCTAAGAACATCTGCCGTGTGATAATTGACCCGAAGAACGAGAAGTATGCGTTTCATGGGAATATCTTCTGCGAGAGCGGACAAGTAAACGGATTGCTTGTAGGGTCATACCTAAAGGGGCTAACACAAGTTACGAATGAAGATGAATGGAATAAAGCATTTGAACTAAAAGGCAGCTATTACAGACCGAACTTTTTTGTAATTAACCCAATAGTCGTATTGTCATACGAAATAGGCGGCACAAGGAAAATCTCTCTCCCTCCTTATGGTAATACACCTGATGATTATGCTGAAAGTATAGCGTTTCTTGATTATAAGTTCTATATTATAAACAAGATGCCGCAAGTTCTTTCACAGAATATAGTAGACATAAAAACTGGCATACCAGGCGCACTATACAAGAAGGATTCGACTATGTCATCAGGCAAGAGTTCAATATCCTATTACAGACTGATGACTGGTAAGGCTGTCATATTAACTGGCTGTATAGAAGAAAACGGGAGTTTCTATTGGCTCGTAGAAGAAGGCAGTACGAGCAGCGACCTTGGCAGCGGCAGTATAGAGAAGCCTTCATTTACCATTAAGGACAACACGAATATAGGGCAAATGACATGGAATAAAGTGCCACTGGCACCTGGCCCTTCTGATAATGGAACAATAAAACCTTAACAATATGGCAACAGTAAAACTCAAAGACGTATTAAAATCGCTGCCGCAGGACACGAGTCTGACGGGCAGCGAGATGGTCGTGATAAACGATAACGGGGAGAATAAATACATACCCTATTCAACAATAAGGAACGGACTTGTCAATGCTCAGGAGCGCAACACCTTGGCAAACACCGCAGAATGGCTTATTGCGCACGACAATGTTACGACCATTGATGCGCTGAACAAAGAGCTTGACGCATTTGGTGCGGAAACTGCACAAGGTCTGCACCGCATGAAGTGTTTTGGCATTCCGCTGTTCGTGACGTTCGCTAATCTGAACGTTGGTGACAGCGTATTTATGCAGACGATACAAGGCAGCATTACGTTCAACTCGGCAAAGACGAGCATTGCGTCAATAAACACAGTTGGCAACTTGGCTATTGCGTTTCGTTACTATCAAGGCGGCAAGTGGGGCGCATGGAACACGCCTATGGCGCAAATCAAGCCCCCGACAGTGCAGAGCAGCACATCTGGAACAAAGGCCAATTACGTATACTCGCAAGGTAAGGACCAAGATGCTAAGACTATTATCACATCAAAGTTTTGGATATACAAGCACAACGACTTCAACCTGTTTCTGCGCTTCAAGCATTGGGGCGCGAACAATGACGAGGCACAGGAGAATTACAGCCAGGTGCAGCTGCCCAACGCCTGGACGGGAAGTAATGGCCTAATGCGTCGCGACATATATGCACGCCTTGACGCTTTTGAACTGCGCGAGCAGAACTCTACCGCGACCGAGGTAAAGGTGGTGACACCCATCTTTACCACTGGCGGCACTCGCACATTAAGCATTTCGGCTGCGACAACCGCAAAAGCGGGTGTAATGACAGCAGCGGACAGAGAACTATTGAATAAGATAAAAGCAAAACTCGGATTATAATGAACAGACTGCAAGAAATAAGAATTGAGTGCGTAAAGATAGCAGCATCTCGCGGCGACATAAAGCCAGATGAGATAGTTGAAGTTGCGAGAGAGATAGAAGCCTATATAAGGAGAAAGGAGGGTGAATGCTGAGAACAGTAAGCACAAGCGGAGGAAGTCCTGTGCTGGTGACAAGCGGAGCGATGCTTGCTGGCACTTTTTACGAAGAATTGCTGCAAGTGTTGTTCGACCTGCGGTGGCTCGTGCTTTTTATTATCGTACTTGTCTTTACCGACTTTTGGAGCGGCCTTACAGCGAGTGTAAAGGTGCGTAAGGAAGATTTCAGGCTCTCGCGCGCATTGCGCAGAACGATTGTGAAGTTCCTTGAATACATCAACTTTATCATCTTCGGGCTACTACTATCTAAAGGCATTTTAGAGCCATTCGGCATAGGCAACAGCGTGATAGGCGGAGCAATAGGCGGTGCGGTAGCATTGCTGATAGAGTTCGACAGCATTTATGGTCATGTGTGCGACATTCACGGCATCAAGAAGCGTTTCTCTATTAAGCGGTTGTTCGTGGCTTACATCAAGAAGAAAGATGCTGACATCGGAGATGTGATTGAACAAGAATTGAAATAAAAATTGGCGCGTTTCACAACGCACCAACCCCTCAACATAACCTTGTCAAAACAAAAATATTAACACCTACAAAGATAAGAAAAATAAGTTGTGACGTATGGAAAATTGGAAAGAATTAGCTGCATTTGTGCTGGAGCGCGAGGGCGGCTATTGCAACAGGAAGGCTGACAAGGGAGGGCCTACTAATAAAGGTGTGACATTAGCCACCTACCGCAGTGTGTATGGGCAGAGCAAGACGGTTGAGGACTTGAAGCACATTACTGATGCGGAGTGGGAGTACATTTTTAAGAAATTCTACTGGGACAAGTGCAAGGCGGACTACATACAGGACAAGAGTGTTGCCTTTATCCTCGTGGACTGGGCCTATAACAGCGGAGTCAAGACGGCCGTAACGCACTTGCAGCGAATAGTTAAAACGACTGCCGATGGCATCATGGGCAAGCAGACCTTGCAGGCGGTAAATACGCGTAGTCCGCTGCCGTTGTTTGGCGCGTTGAAGCAGGACAGGATAGCTTTTTATAAGGCTATTGTTGCTAAGAATCCGAGCCAGAAGGTGAACCTTAATGGGTGGCTTAATCGAGTGAGCCACTTTGCCTATGGCAAGTTCGTATAAAACAAAACTGCCACACGGCAAACTCGTGCGGCAGTAGGGTGTTCTAATAAATCTTTGCTTATGGTGGCTTAATGTTTGCAGCCTATCAGAATTGTACAGATTTCAGATGGTCAACAAACTTGTTTAATCCTTGCTGGATAATATACAACTGCTTGTCTGATGCTGATGCAAGTCCTTGCTTGTATTTGCGCATTAAAGAGGGGTTAAGCCCAACAAAACGAGCAAATTCAGAGGCGTTGATAAAGGGAAATGCAAGAAAGAATGCTGTCAAATCGTATGTAAACGATATTTCTGCATTTTTCCAATCTGGATATTTCCCGTGTTTCTCAAAGAAGTAATCAACTTGCTCTTTGAAAACATCGTTAAAATCTTCCCTTGCTTCTGATTCGGTTTCGCCATAGCCAAGCAGCCAGGGCATTTCCCGAACACAGATGGCAAATCCGCCATCTTGTCCGCGTTCAATAACAGCATTAAGTTTCATATTACTTGGCATTTTGGGGTTATTCAAATAGAAAGAACCGCTCCACTTAATATGGAGCGGAGAACCATGGTTCTTTTACTTCTTAGGTTGTTTCAACCCAGCCGCCCTCAAAATAGAATTTAGTGTGCCAGTAGGCACTTCTGCTGATTTATGACGGCCAACGGGTATGAAAAAGTCAAAATCGGAATGAACATATTTGAAATGTCGCGAACCTTTTTTGATTTTCCAACCATTGGATTCTAACAACCTATACAACTCTGAAAATTTTACCATCGCTGATTTATTATTAGAACAATGCAAATGTAACGATTATGTTCCAAATAACAAAATATATTCTGTAAAAAATGAATAGAATTTGTAGTTTCCTTCTTGTTATTTTCTGTGCAGTTGTCTTGCACAACAGTTGCGCGCGAAAGGTGGCGCAGAGCATTGAGCGCACTCACGACACGCTGATAGTGTATAAGACCGACAGTGTGATGGTGCGTGATACGATTGTGACAGTTTCCAATTTGGAAACTGTGGACAGTGTAGCGGAGCGCATGACTACCTATGTTGTTGTGGACACAGCTGGCAAGGTGCTGACGAAGTATCTGTATCGCGACCGCAGCGTGTATCACAACAGGGACGCTCTTAGTTCGAGCAGTCATGTGTCATGCCGCGCACACCGCACAAACAGCACAAGCCACAAGGCTACGGTGCGTGATGCGGTGACAAAGGTTGAGAAGCCTCCTGCAAGGTGGAGGCTTCGGGCCGTTGGCGGTCTGTTTATCATAGTAATATGCGTGTTGTTATATTACAACATATATAGTAAGTATAAGTGATTTTGTTGGGTTGTTTGTTTGGCAAGCATGGGCGCATGGTGATGTGTTCCGTGCTTGCCTTTGTGTCTTAATTATTTACAAACGAAATTACTTATGAACAATGGAACAATTACAACAGTATTTTTGATTGTGCAGTTGAAGCCGTGATGCAAGCCAGCGGCCTTGACTTTGATGCGCTTGCCAACTGTCGCTCGGAGCGGTGTGTGGTTGCGCGCGTGGTGCTTGTTGACGTGCTGATGGAACTTGGTATGAGCGACGGGTGATATTGCATTCCTTAGCGGCATGAGTCAGCAGAGGGTTAATTCGCTTAAGAATAGTGCGAGGTACAGGCTAAAGGGGCTGGCTGCACGGGTGATGATGGAGGAGGTGAGGAAATCCGTTTCCTTGCCAATAGCGGAAAATAATCGGTGATAATATTGCTATATCGCATGGATATTTGTATTTTTGCAGAAAATAATAGGCTATGAGCGATTTATACAAAGAGTATATGAAGGGGGTGTTTGTGCCACCTGTTGAAGCAACAGATGACATATCCTGCCTGTCAATAGAGGAGTTGTTCCTTCGTAAGCAAGAAAGGGTTGGGCTAAGCAAAACCAAAATAGCGAAGATGCTTGACATGGACGTTGCGACCCTTGATAAAATAATAAAGGGCAATTATACTGGTGCAAGCGTTCTGAATACATTGAAGGTTGCTATATTTATCGGCGTTTCGATGAACGATTTTCTTAACGCAAATGCTGATACGCTTCAGTCAAAAGATGTTAGTGAAATTTGCCATGTACGTGATACGGCAGTCCTTTGCGAATATTTCAGCATAGACACACTTAATAAGATAGGGTTCTTTACTGATAATAATTATGTGCAAAGGATAAACGATTTCTTTGGCTTCAAGCAAATCAAGGAATATGCAGATATCGTTTCAGTTCTGACGAAAGCATACAGTATGACAAGAAGGAGTTACGACCAAAAGATGCGTGACTTCTGGACGATTTCTGCTTACGCTCAATTTAAGAATATTGACAACCCTAATATGTACGACAGGGGCAGGCTTATGGATATAATGCCGAAGATTCGTCCTTGTTCGCAAGACGTAGAAACAGGGCTGTATCACGTGGCTCGTGCCCTTTATTCTGTTGGTGTGACGATGATTTACCAACCATCATTACCCAAAATGCAAGTACGTGGCGCAACAATGGAGTATAATGGAAAGCCATGTATTGTTATCTCAGACTTGAACAAACGCTATCCGACCTTATGGCTTTCTCTATTCCATGAGCTATACCATGTTTTGTTTGATTTTGATGACATTGTGCTCAACAAAGTGCATTTGAGTTCTGACGAAGGTGATTTATTTCTGACAGATGAAAATGCGGCAGATAAATTTGCTCGCGACTTTATTCTGTCGCCAACAAAATTGCAATTTATAAAGCCTTATGTTCACGCACCTCTGATGATAAAAAAGTATGCTCAGAAATGGGGCGTCCATTCCTCGCTAATTTATGCGCTTATTGCTTATGATACAAACAACTGGGCAGAATACAGTGCTCTAATACCGAGGTCGGAAAAAGCTACGGAAAGAGTAAATACAAATCCGTTCGAGGTTGAAACGATAAGAGAAGTGGCTAGAAACGTATAAAACAAAAATTAGAATATATGAACAAATAAGATACAAAGTTCTATCAGAAGAAAAAAAATCAAGAGAAGTTGAGGAGCTGTTGTTTAATGCCGACAAGGCAAAGACTGACGGTTTGTTCATTGATAAGGATAACGATAATGTTGTCCTTAAAGATGAATTACAGAAACTGATTGAGTTGCCGACTGACAATCCAGATGAGAAATATGAATTATATTATAAAGTCATAGAGAAAACACTCCGCGAGAAGTTGCCAAAAGGTGATGAATACAAGGAAGGAAATGCTATGTTACGCGAAGAGAAAAATACATTTCTTACAGGACACAGGAAAGGGCGTGACGGCATACGTGGTGCTGACAGTAGGCAAGCATTTTTACCTGCAATGCAGGAATTTATCCAAATTTTGCATGATTGGCTTAAACGCGATGGTAGTACGTTTGACCTTTACCAAACATTACTCGAAGAAAATATCAAGAGAGGATATAAAGGACCAGAAGATGTAAAATGATTATGAATGAACAAAGGCCACCCCATTCGGGTGGCCTTTTGCTTTATGTACGCTCGGCATGAGCATTATCTAACGGGTGCAAGTCCCGAGTAAGCCCTAATAGCGGGAATTACATAGCCAAAGGCAAGGGTGTTCATCGCGAGATGAAATCTGAAGGAAGCCGGCGGCAAACATCTGACCTAACGAACAGAAACTTCATACAAGGCATATGACCATGGATAAGATTGCATAACAAATCAAAGTCCAATAGCTATTCGGAATGGTTGGTGTAAATGAAGTAGGTATAAGATGGAAAGATAATGTCCTTATCCGAGGAGGTCTTACGGACATGACGAATAGTTATTCTTCTACAAAAGTCATGGAGTAAAGCTTGCCGTAAGAAGTCAGCCGAGGTCATAGTAGCAAGACAAGTCGATATTTTCTTGTGAAGGACCGAACCTAATAATTAAACGATAGTAATTGAAACGTACCAAATGAAAGGTAGAATGCAGAAAATATTAGCCCAAGCCAATGACTGCCCTCAAAGAGATAGGTCGGAAACCGAATGGTATGAGGGAGTGCAGACTTTCATGTGGATGCGTGAAGACAATATCGTGGAAGTACCATTCGACAAAGAACATGTATTAGAGCAAATCCTTAATCCCGAAAATCTCAATCGTGCCTATAAATGCGTGATGCGGAACAATGGGTGTGGCGGTATCGACAAGATGTCGTGTGAGCAACTACTCTCATGGCTTCTGGCCAACAGGGAGGAGCTGATAAGTTCTTTGCTTGACGGTTCATACCGTCCGAACCCCGTCAAGAGGGTAGAGATTACCCAAAGACAACGGCAAGAAACGCCAATTAGGAATACCTACGGTGGTAGACCGATTGGTGCAACAAGCCATCAACCAAGTACTGATGCCCCACTATGAGCGCAAATTCTCGAGGTCAAGCTTCGGCTTTCGTCCTCGAAAAAGCTGCCATGATGCACTGCACAAAGCACAGAAGATAGTGAACGAGGGGTATGTCTACGTAGTAGATTTAGACCTTGAACGCTTCTTTGATACCGTAAGTCATAGCAAACTCATAGAAATACTCAGCCGTACGATAAAGGACGGCCGAGTAATCAGTCTTATACACAAATATCTTCGTAGTGGTGTGATGAATCATGGAGTGTTTGAAATGAATGAGGAGGGTACTCCGCAAGGAGGTCCACTTAGTCCACTGTTGAGTAATAT
>CYGL01000564.1_pt1 | contig 13801 bp, 27 predicted proteins | sample 485531 | NCBI WGS metagenome assembly CYGL01 (sample SAMEA3497897, study PRJEB9818) | human gut metagenome | reverse complement strand
GTCGCGAGCGTGCTCGCTGTCAGTGAGCATCATCAGAAAAGGTGCTATGGCCGGCCGGTTTGACGAAAACGCTCTCGCAACTCGCGAAGATCCAAGACGAGGCCGAATCGACCTATCGCTGGCTCCACGCTTTGTATGCGCGGGATTAAGGGGAGCTAGGCGGCATGTCAAATAGCCGCGCACGTTCCGGCGAGCATTGTGTCGTCCGGTGAAGCAGAGCGCTCTCGGACGAACTAGTCCAAGAAAAGACGATGAAAAAAATGTTAGCGGTTGCGTTGATGATGATGGTGGTGGTGGCTAAGGCCAACGCCAACGCAGGGGATACGGGCCGGTATCGCGCCTTGCCGTCAGACAAAACCGTGGCTGGCTTGGTGACTAGGTTGGGCGCCCAAGATGGCCTTGTCGTCAAATGGGCCGCAGGCTATGACGTCGAGGTCGATAGTGCCGAGGCATTCACCAATGAGGCTAACCTCAGCTCTGCATCGTCGCTCGTCGAAGCGGTGCAGCGTATTGTCAAGCTGCTCGCGACGAAACCGGTGGCCGGTGAATTGGTGCCGAAGGAAACGCCGCTTGTGGCATGCGTGTACGCCGAAGGTGAGGGGTACATCGTCGTCCGTCCCGTTGGCGAGTCATGCGAGGGTCCGCTCCAGCGACCATAGGAGGCGTCATGCCGGTATACACCGAGAGCAACAACAGCATCTTCAAGCCTGATCTGCCCGCCGACCCTTTGGAACTGGCGGACCTGCGTCGCCGAAACAATCCGAACGGTGAGCCGGTCGGGAATTTCACGGGGCGCTGTGCACATTGCGGCAGCAGCGATTTGTGGGACGACAATCTAGCGTACGGCTGTAATGCTTGCGGCGCGCTGCTCGGCGGCAACTGAGAGAACACTCGTTCGGCGCAGGAATCGCAAGAGTTCGACGAAAACACGGGTATGAAGCCCCGTGTCTGGGAGACCAGGGATGCAAACCAGACTAAAAATCGGAATGTCGTTCGCCGGCGTGGCGGTTTTCGCCGCTGCGATCGCTGCCGCGCCCATGCTCCAGCACAACCCATTGTTGAAATGGGCCATCTACCTCATCGGTGGCGCGCTGTTGTCACCGTTGGGCTCTAGCCGTCTTTCCAGGCGATGGAACGTCGGAAGCAAAGCAAGAGCGAGAACTGGATCCGTACTCCGGCAATCCTGCGGACCTGCGGCTGGATAATCCGTATCGTGAGATTGGCGTGAATGGTGAGAGTCTCCAGCGGCACTTCGATTGACAAATGGGAAACGATGGAAAGCCTTGGCCGTTGGAGAGAAGCGAATCCTTTCATTGGACCGACGGCAACCGTGCAGTGGGTGGCTCCTGGTCGCTCGGGGATTCAGACATGGATCGGCCTCGTTGATGGCCACAAGGTCGCCACAATCAAGCGGCAGCCCGGGCACGCCGGGTCAAGCTGCACGGCGCTCCTGGATGGCTGGATGTGGAACATGACGAAGATCTCTTCTCCACTGCCCGTTAGCGAAAGCGTTGCCCGCAGCTTCGAATCAGTGCCGGCGGCGAAGAAGGCCATTGCCCTAGCTGTCAGTCTCCACCCAAATCATGCCGATGGGTGAAGTTGAGGAACGAATGACATGTTGTTCAGGTGGATATACGCGTTGATGCATACGCCGAAAGAGGTCTGTGCGAAGTACGGACACGTGCCGGGGGATCTCGCTGAAACGTCTGGCAATGGGCACAAATGGACGTGCAGGCGTTGCGGGCAGAATGGCCACACCCCTGAGGGTCGTTAATCTGCGCACTTGAGAACCGGCTTGGCAACCCCGCTGATACGCGGGAAAGGGCTTATGGCCCCGGTTCGGAAAGCGATTTCGGACAGTTAGGCAGTGACGGTTGCAGCAATCCCTTGTCACGCCACCACGAGAACGTCGCCAAGAAGTTCCAGACGATCGGAAAGATCAACCGTCCACCGGCTCCCGTCCGGAATAGCGGGACTGCTCCTACTCCAACGAAATATGGGAGCTTTGCGGTCCTTCGAGCCGGCGACATGCCGTCACTTCCCCCGTCGGTCGAGCGCTGAACAGGGCCTCTAGAAAGGCTCGTGTTGTCGTCCATAATTGGTCCATGAAAGGCATTTCTCTGCGGCCTGCCAGACGCCAAGGAGACTGCAAGGTGTTGGTAAAGGGTGCACGCACCCCGGTTACTCTCGGCGCATGCTTTACGTCCAGGCGGAAGGCCGCAGATGAGAGTTACGCACGCGACATCTCCAAATTCGAACAACAGGGGCAACAATCATGAGCGCAGTCAATGACTTCCTCGAGAACATCGACGAGCAGGACCTGCGGGCCGCGGTGGCCGAGATCAAACAGGTTCACGCGACGGGCATCTTGCCGGATGGCGTGGTGCGGCGCCTCACCAGGGGTTTGGTTGATCGCACCCGCATTCCGACCGCGGAAGCTCGTGATGTCGTTGAAAAGGCCGTATTGCGCATGGCGGCCTTCCGATGGGCTGGCGTTTGACGCCATAGCCAACAGATAGACTCGGCGACGAGGAAAATGAGATGAGTGGAAATCTGGGCTGGAAAGGGAAGCGGGTCAAACATGCAGATGGCCGCACCGGCGTGATTCGTTCCGAATCCTGTGGGTTCTGTTTTGTCGGCCTCACCATCGCCATCGACGGCATCGAAGGGACAGAATGGGTGCAGTTGAATAGCAACGGCCCGGACACCGGCGCCTTCGGGTGGTGTTGGAATGCTTCGATCGGCGAGGAGCCGGAGAACTGGCTCCCGCTTGGCGATCACAACAGCAAAGCAGCCTAACTTGGCCAGATTCGCGACGATGATCAAGAGCAAAATCGACCGGGCTTCTTTGCCAGATGGCTGGGTTGCCGAACAACATCCCAGTTTTCCGGACGTTGCAGTCCTGACTAGACCAAACGGAGGCTTTGTCAGTATCGACCTGCAGAAGCGCATCTTCAGCCTCGGCTACTGCCGGCCGCATTTCCCCATGAATGGAGCTGCCGCCTATGAAGGGCGGGGCTGGAAGTCGCGCATCGTCGCCGACGCTGTTGCTTGGCTGGATCGCCAGATGGCTTAACCCGCCAATAGCCAATTCGGAATGGGTGGCCACTTGAGACACTTTGTATCTTAGGTACCGACATCAACGTTGATCCTCCTCCACTCTGATACCAAACTAAATGGACCATTTCAGGCCGTTGCGTGAACCAGCACGCAGCATCTATGACGCTCTTGTGCGGGAAGCATCCAAGCGCAGCGAGCGTACGGTAGAGGAATGGCTAGCAGCGGAGCCGGTTGCAGTCCTGCGAGAGGCGAGCTTTCAGGCCGACAAGTTGGGGCTGAAGACGCCATCGATGCAGGACGTCGAGCGTGCAGAACGATTGGCGTCGGGGCATACGGACTACGCGTCAAAATGGGCAACCGGCGTTGCCGAAGCCATGACGCCCAACCGCGGCTAACTGAACGATGCTGCTGCACTACGAAACGGTTGCGGAAGCCCAGGCGGCGGCATTCCAGTTGGAGCGACTGGGGGGGGCAGCATGTCGGTTGCTCGAGCAATGCGTAGAGGCGCAAGCGTTGAAGCGCACGAAGCCCTCCAAAACGGCGCTCAGACTTTCCGACGCCGGCTTCCTCTTCATCCGAGAAACCGGCGACTTGTGGCGACAGGATATAACGCTGCTTCCCTCTTTGGCCGGCGAAGAGGCGCTCGACGCTCTCGACCACATGCATGCGAACAAGCGCGCTATCGTCGGTCTGGACGACAAGGACCATCAATGAGCCAGTTGCAGCCAGTCGAAGAACTTTGCTCGAGCATTCGAGGCATCTTTGAGCATGTGCTTGCCGTCGAAAAGATCGCCGGCACAGCCGGGACGTGCCTGTACGGGTCGATTCTGCTCCAGCAGGCGCTCGACCGATTCGGAAATTGTGAAGCGGTGGTCCGCGGTGGGGATGGGGCCGGTGACGGCGGCGCGCAGGACAAGGCCGGAGCCTGGCATGGCCACTATTGGGTCGAAGGGCGGACCAAAGACGGGAAACCGTTCTTGGCCGATATCACAGCGGATCAGTTTGGCTGGCCGCCCGTTGTCGTCCTCCCGTTGGCAGAGGGGCGCGGAAGATACCAGCCTGGAGATGACGCGACTTGTGGTCGCGCAGTGGAGTTTGAGCTTGCTCAAATGCTTGGCGCCAATGGGGTGCTTGGAAAGGCCGCTGCGCAATGAAGCCGCCGGCACCACTTTTCGAATTGACGTACCAACACAACCGGCGCAAGCACCGGCACAGGTGCCGATGCTGTTTGAGGATCGTGGAAGCTGGTGAGCAAGTCTTAATGGCGCGCGTGCCGACGGGGTTCGTAGTCGGACAGAACAAGACCTGGGTCTTGCATCTCGCGTGTGGCGATAAGCAGCATGGCAAGGGGCCATGGTTGCATCGAGATGCACTGCGGCAAAGTGGAGTAGAGCACCTTAGAAACTCGGGATGGACCAAACTGCAAGATGACCCTCGCGCGCGCCTGACGGGAAACTGGAAGCGCCTTGAGGACGGCACGTTCGTTCCAGACTTGACTCAGGAATCAGACGACGTTCGGCTGGGATATATGTCGGAGGCCCAGTTGGAAAGTCTCGCCGCTCGGATGCGTGCCGAGTATGCGCGGTCGATGCATGAGCTAGGCGCAATGCCACCATTCGCTGACCTTATGGGCGCCGATGGCAACGAATAACGGGGGCTGTGCACTGACGGGTGCTACACAAATGTCCGTGCCGGCCAAAGCCGAATAGCCACGCTTGAAAGCGCCCTCGACAGACGCACAAATGAGCATCACTGAAGTGGCCCCACCTTCAACAGTGATACCATTTCCTGCCAAGAAGTGCGCCGGGATAGAATTGCCGACGCTGTAGTTTGGGTCTCTGGTCCAACTCGACCAGCGAGCGACAACTAGGGGTGGGATCCTCGTGGAAGTAATCAATCTTAGGAATTCGTACGCACTCATCCCGTATGTGGCCGTCGGCGTGGTGGCTGCAGTCAGTGTATGGGCTGCATGCAGTGCGTATCTCGGCAAGCGAAAGACAAAGCGCGCTGCGGAAGATTCTCAAACCGTCGACCAGACGATCTTTCGATCTGAGGCGCTTGAACAGTTTTGGACGCAACGCATGCTACCCGTTGCCTTGGCGGGCGACGGCATGTTCAAGGAGCACTATATTCGGGGCATGCTCTCGACAATTCAGCGGATACGCGCCGATTTGCTGCGGCTGGCCAGGCAAGTCCAGACTGGAATTCCGCTGGCCGCAGCACAGCGTGAACACCTGACGTTTCTCCGAAAGGAATTGAACCGGTGCATGCAGCGCCCGGATGGGCAGTACTTCGACCTTACTGCAACGCTGGCTGAGTCAGATATCGATAGGCGGGACAATCCGAAAGAGGCTCGGTCCCATTCGCAGTCGCGATCTCCGAGGGGCCAGCCAGTAGTCAGGAATGTCGCAGAACCGAGTAGGGTTCGAGGAACTTCGGTATCGAGTGACGAGGATTGGACAAATCCGCTGAACCCTCTCAACCCTTTCAGCCCACTTAATCCCCTCGCCGCCACGGTTAGCCCTTGGGCTTTCTGGAAATCCGAGCCAGCACAGCAGGACGAGAGTGATCGCCGCCGTAGTAGTTCGAGCGATAGCGGTGGCTCATCAATCTCGTCGGTGTTTTCCCCCGGTGGCGATGACGACATCCGGCGGACCGCTACAGGCTGCTACACGCAGCGGGACACCGGTGACGGCGGCGGTTCAAGCGGTGGCGGCGACGGGGGCGGTTCAAGCGGTGGCGGTGATGGCGGCGGCGGAGGCAATGATGGTGGTGGCGGAGGAGACTGTGGCGGAGGCGGTGGAGGTGACTGACGCTCGGGATTTACCACTGCGAGCGTTTGATACCGAATGATTGGTTCGCTGGGATCTGCAATGGAGTGTCGCTGCCAGTCGTTCGCACTTGAATTAAGAGCGCGATTTGAGTGCCCCCTCTTTAGTGGGGCTACAGCAATCGTCTGAGTGCCCGAAGAGCTTGTGTGCGTGCGCGGGCTTGAGATGTGAAGGCATCCGGCTATGCTGCACCGAACGACTTTCGAATTCGAGTTTCAGGACCAAACATGTGGACAAAGGACCGGCGTGACGAACTGGCGAAGCTGCTGCAGCTACTGCAGGATGCCAAAGATCTCAACAATTCTTCCGGAACACTCGATAAGCTGCTGAAGATCAAAGCGGTTGCCGACGAGTTGACGACGGTCGACGTGGCTAACGATCGGACGAGCTTTGTGAAGTTTCTCCTCGGCGAAGTTGCTGCTGCTAAGACATGAGCGAAATTCAGCAGAGGGGTTTTCTCTCTTCGGAACTAGACGAGCAGAAGCGTCTCGCCCGGAGTCACTTCGCGGCGCAATTCCAGACCTGTGAGTCGTGGTCCGAAAGGGCTGTTGGCATGCTGAATCAGTTGCGTCTGGACGGCAAGGCCGCGGCTTTTCTATTCGCTGCCGGTTTCTGGATCAGGTGCGTCCGCTCTTGCCAGGGTGGCATCCTGCTAGCGGAAATGGGCATGGTGCCTGACGCGCTTACGCTCGCGCGCAGTGCCGTGGAAAGCCTATTTCATGCGGTGGCGTTGGTGAAAAAACCGGAGCTACTGCCGCGCCTGGTCGAGCAGGATCAGTTGGAGCAAGTTAAGCAGGCAAACGGTATGTTGGCGATCCCTACCATCACGGCCCATTTGACGCCCGAGGGGCGGCAGGAAATTCAGGCCATGATCGACGCGAAGCCGGAAAAGCTACGATCGTTTGGCGCGTACGACGCTGCTAGGGAAGCGGGCTTGCTCGAGCTGTACGAGACCATGTACCGGGGCTTCTCCCGTAGCGGTGCACACAGCACCTTGTTCGCACTGAATCACGAATTCGTAGAAGAGGCGGATGGGTCGATAACGCCCAATTTCGGCCCTTGCTACGACGAAGTGCCATGGGTATTGGAGATGCTGGGTGAATGTATGAAGATCGGGCTCTCTCAGCTTTCAGTAGAGCTGACCTAGGGCTACTAGGCGAAGGCGACTCCGCGGACTGCGGTGCTCGCCTGTTTCAAGGAAAAAGGCCGGCGGCGTCGGCACGATGCATAAGGGATCCCAGAACAATGAGAATGAAGAAATCGACCGCAATTGGCCTATTTTCGCTAGGGACGCTCAGCGTCATTGTGGGGATGTGGCTGAGGCTATCCGGGTGGATGGTGATACTGGGCGCTGGGGCGGCTCTGTTCAGCTTGAGCGACTTCCTTCGAGGCCTCGCAAGCGACAGGTACCGGAGAGCCATCGAGGGTGCGCTGGATGATCTCGACGTAATTTCCGGTGGGCTGCGCATCATTGGGCGCGATGCCGAAATAGTCGACTGGCGACGAGCCGATCTTCCCACCGAACCGGGGCCGATGGAGATAGAGCAATTGTGTCGAACAAAGAAGGGGCAATGGTTCGAGCATCGCTTCGTGCTTCGTGGTTCTCATCGGATTGCCAGTAACCGTGTCAGTCTTCTGTCTGAAGATCAGGCGCGTGGATGGTTGAGCTACAACGTCCACGCATACGAGCGCGTGTTTGGCGCAGTCGAAGTGGCGTGAAAAGGGCGAGGGACGGTGCCATGAATTTGACTGATGCGTTTGCTGCTGGCCTGGCCGCCGCAGTGCAGGACTGGCGGGACAGTGGGGCAACCGATGTGGCCTTGGTCGGTGAGGGAGCGTCGCATGTGCGAAGCCCAGCGGGTATCAGTCCGCTCCAGTCCCCAACGCAATTCCAGATGTTGACGTTTGCCGAACTGGTGCTTGGTGAAGAACGAGCGAAGGCAGTGTCCAAAAGGCGGCCAGGATCGGGCTGAATGGAATGGTTGCCGCGTGAGTGTCTTCTGCATTGACGAAGGCCAGTCACTCCATGCAGCGATTCGTTTGATCTAGCCAGCGCGAGCACGCTCTTCGCGATAATCCCGCCCCCTAGCAAGCGATGCCCCGCGGCGCTACTAGCGTGGGTAGGGCAGAGCTACCCTTTCGGTGGTGATACTATTTCCTGATGGGAAGTTAGCTGCTTGTTCTGCAGGGCACGACGGTGCGTTTGAGCATATCAACCCGGCGCTGCAGAGCAGAATTTTCGGGGACGGGATGAACGCGTGCAAGCTGATTTCGGTGTTTAGCGCCGCTGTGGTGCTCATTTTGCTTCTTGCGGTAGCGTCTGCGCCAGCACAGGGGCGCCACTTTTACGCCTATGCGCAATGTCAAAGGGTCATCGACGCAGATGGGCTGGAACATGAGCATTGGTCACTTGCCACTTTCAGGGCAAACACGCTTATAGGCCGAACCGTCGGCCGGATCTACATCGCGCTGGCGCACGAACGATTTGCTCGTATGAAGCGGGCAAGTGCCGTGGGGCGCTAGTGCGTGCATCCGTGATCGCCATCTGCTGATGATCGGCGGTCTGACGTCCATGATCATCATCACCACTCGAGCAAAAGCTGATGATCTGCGCTTGCCGTTCGGCAGCGTGTTCTGAGAGGTGACATGCCTACCTGGCGCGTGAGCGCTCCGCATCGGCCGGCTTGCCGAATGGAAATCGAGAATGAAAATGAAGAGATATATTGCCCCGGCGCTGGCCGCAATGTTCGTTGCGAATGCGGCGTTCGCTGATGTACCTGAACAGCTTCTCTACCTGCGGCAAGTCCGAGTCAGTGACGTCGTCGTCAACCTGCCAACTCTGCAGAAGACTGACGGGTCAGTGTGTATGAGCTATCTGTCCAGTACGTCGCGCGATTCTGCTGGGCGGCTCAACATCCGCGTCGATCAAATCTGCGACAAGCTGGGCAAGGCGCGCGAATCTGTGCTGGCTCCTGGCCAGATGGAAGTTCGGCCGGCCAACTTACGTGCGTTGGAAACTGTTCAAAACGGTGACCTCGTGATTGAAGTGCCGCAAGTCGCGGTGCCGGCAAGTATGTAGGGCTGCCAAATACTTTGGTCCGTGTAGTGGGTGTCGATTCTCGTTGGGATGTAAAGGAAGTCGCCCCCAGAGACAACTTGAAGGTGACGCAGGAATGAGCGATATTTCGACCATCAAGATCGCGCAAGACTGCGATCTATTCCCTGAGGCAGCCCGTATGGGTTGGTCCTTCCAATCAAAGGACATGCCAGATGACGAGGAGTACTCTTGCTGCGTCGACGGGGAGATTGACGCTACTGGACGCTTCGTCCGCATCGACGATCGCGGGCGCTTCTGGAATCCGGAACTGAACGGTTGGATTCATCTCCGAAGTGAGTTTGAGCTCTCGAATCTCGAGTTGGTGTGCCGGTTCGTTGGCGGGCGAGTGGTCGAAGTGCGAGACGGCCACGGTGTGCTGATTGAAGACGGTTCGGAATTGCCCGGCGCGTACTGGTCTCCAAATGTTTGGGTCAGACTGTAAGTGGTCTAGCCGTGTCGGTTAGGCTTCAAGCAGTTTGGAATGGCCGGCACCGATGCTGTGCCTTGGATCCGCTGCGCGGTACGTCCACGCCTTCACAAGCCCAGCAGGTCCCCGTCGGGTGCGAGCCTGTATTGCATCGGTTATCGTGAGCACGCAAACCAAATCGAAAAAGGGTTCAGAGTGACAGGGGGATTTGCATTATGTTGGTCAGCTCTCGTCGCCATCAGCTAGACACTGAGAGGCTCACATCGCAGGTTCAGCGTCGAGACGAGGTGATTGCTGGTCTCGAGGCGCGGATCGAGGTGCTGGAGCGCACACGTCACGATTTCGTGGAAGAGATGCGCTACGTGCTCGAATCTGGCGCTTGCGTCCTGGCCAGGGAAGATGAAGCTAGGAGAGACGCGCTAAAGACGGTGGGCCACGTTCTGCCCTATCTTCTCAGTGGAAAGCGCCACTGGAGCGAACCGGCCCATCTTGAGGCGGCGGCATCCGCTCGGAGCGAGGCACAGAAGCTCGCTGAAGTGCACGGCTTTGTCTTGCCCACCGATCCAGAAGAGGCCGTCAAGGCAATGCTCGCTCTTGCAATGATGCTTTTCACCCCAGAGCAGTCCTTGCCGGTTGAGGGGTTGCGAGTCCTCTATCCGGCAAAGGCGTGAGCGCTTGAGGAGGGCCTGTCGCTCCGATTAGTCGGCTGAGACAACGCTCGCACGGGTGGCCTTGATGCTGTCAAGCAGCGCTTGCACCAGGCCTGAGGCAAAGCGCTGTTCGCGGACCAGATCATCGTCATCTCCTCCATCGCCGTAGAAGCGAGCGAACGAGATCGGTCCCAACTTAAGGTAACCCTCGCCGTGTTCATCATCACAAAAGCGAAGGCGCAAGGCTTCTAGGCCAGCTTGGATCGCACCAGGATGGAGGCCGGACTGTTCCCGGTCCACGAACATTTTCGCAACTTCTTCTGGCGTGCCGGCGTAGCGCAGAACGTGGATGAGGTCGGCCGCATCCTTGTTCTCGTGGCGATCGTCCAGTGCCAGCGCCTTCAGAATGATGAAGGCCGGAACGTCGGCGAACCGTACCGTTTCAGTCGATGTCCCAGCGCCGTCAAGCAGCTCGGCGGTGACTACGCGTTCCTGGTACCAGTCGTGAACGATCCCGACGTACTGAACTGTCAGTGCCGAAACACGCTCGCCATCGATGCTTACCGGCCTGCCAGGATTCGCTTCCCCTGCATCTTGTAGGTAATTCCGATCACCACGTGCATGTGTTCGTCCACCTTCCGCTTCCAGCGCCACGCAGTGGGCTTGCCTTCGGCATTGACGTGTCGCTCGAAACCTCGCTTCTTCAACTGATCGGCCAACGATGCGTAGCCCTCACCTTCGGCGAGCACCCGAATGTTGAGCACTACATCCACGTCGGAGGTGCCTGCGTGAGCTGGAATGTCCGGAGGCGCAGCAGGAGTCAGATAGCGGGGGACTAAGCCACCAACAAGTCGCAGCGATTTCTTAAGGCTGCCGAACGCCCCCATAAGCGTAAGCAATGCGCGCTCGCAAGCACCGGTTACTTCGGGTTGATAGCCGGCAGCGCTCGTCGGTTTGATTCCAGCCATAGATCAGATCTCCAGTTTTTCTAGTACGTGTGCTGCCAGTTCCTTGTTGCGACCTCGGCCGTCAAGCAGATCCAGATAGAGGATGAACGGACTCGCTGAGTGCGCTTCATACAGCGGGTGGACTTCGCTGAACATGAAGCTCGCGCCGGTGCGCTCTATCAAGGTGACGTTGTGTCCTTTGCTGGCGGGCTTGAGCCTCAGGGCCTCGACTAGCTCTTGAACGTGATTGGGCGGAACGATGATTTCTGCGGTATCGACGCTAGTGAGAAGCGGTGCGAAATCATTGGCCGCTGCGGTGCCAGTGAACGCCCATGGGAAGCCGGTGCCTGATTTGTCAGCCTGCGCGGATAGATCAAAGATTAGGTTGTTTGGATTCTGGGTGAACACGTAGTAGCGGTGCCGCTGCTCCTTGCGCTTCGTCCATTGCTCCGCCCATGCGTCGAGCAGCTTTCGCGGTTGCGTGAGCCGGCGGCGGAGAGTGCGGCCGGCTCCGCTGGACTCGCACCATTCACGCCGCTCGAGATCCTGCAAAACCAATGAGCACGTGTACTGAGACGATTGGGAAATCCGAGCGAGTTCGCTGCCCGTGAGCCATTCGCCACGATGCATGAGCAAAGCGTGGACGACCATCTCGCGGGCATCGGTGAAGAGAGTGGTTGCCTCTCTCTTAGCAGTTGTGAGTGGCGGACGTTCTATGTCGAACCACCAATGGTGCCGGCGCAGGTGCAGATTGCCATTGCGCTCAAAGTAGGCAATCCCTCGACTCCGAAGTTGCTCCCGGGCGCCCGGACTAAGTGCCTCGGCAGCCACCATGGGAATGATTTCCTTATCAGGACCAGCGGCCAGCTTGTATTCCTCAAGCCGCCACACTGCGCCTTGGATGTCGCGTGGGTAGGCGTGGCGGAGCGTTTCGACCGCAATATTGAAAGTCTCGCCGGCGGCCTCCAGCCTAAGAAGAAGATCGAGCCGGGTGCCTTGGCCGGTTTCCACTTCGTCGGCGCGACTGACGATCCGGCCGTCGGTCCTTTCGGTCAAAGCGATGCAAAGGAGGTCGCCCATCTCGTACTGGTATGCGAGGCGGGCGTTCTCCGCTGCGGATTGTGCGTCTTCGAGCATGTGAAAAGTGCCGGTTAGTTTTGCTGTACAGCAAAAGCGCCTCAGATGTCATTAGTTTAGCAAAAAGCGCTAGTTTTGCTGTACAGCAAAACTAATAACCGACGCCTTAGTTTAGCGAAAAGCGCTAGTTTTGCTGTGAAAAGTGCCGTATAGACCTCTTCAGTGCGCGGGAAAGTGGCGCGAACCGCAGAACGACGTCGCATTCCAGACAGGAATCGCTCGCGGCCTTCCATGCTTTGCTACGCATGTGCCACACCCTGGCAGCCAGTCGCTTGGCAGCTGCCCGGGGGCAGCGGGCTCATGCTGCACCGATTTCGCGGCAGGCGCGACGTGATCAAAAAGACAGTTGACCCTAGCGGTCCTGCTGTCCGGCTGGCCCCCCTGGACAAACAAGAAGGTGTTGGCGCCGCCTTGCAATTCCAATGTACGGCAGAGAACTGATCGTTACGGATTCTTGGCCGACACTGGCTGCGCACTTTCGAGCGATTCCACCTTGGATGCGGGAACACACGTGCAAAAGCCGCGGCAAGCAGGACGGAGCGTTTCCCAGGTGCCACCAACGAGTTGTGGTCGAACTCTCGTGCGCGGTCGTACTTCGCCGCCATTTTGGCAAAGGCCAAAACGCAGCTCGCAACAGCGCTATCTCGATCCACACTCTGGAGTAGAGGCGGACAACGCCGGCCCCGGACAGTCACCAAGCGCTTATAGGTGCTTATGAATGTGCTGTGTGGTTGCGATGTAACAAAACAAGTTCCTAGCAAGAACTAATGTGGCATACTCTGCCCTGTGCAAGTCGGAGCCATTGACCCGTTCGTCCATGGACCCTCTCACCTGTTGGGCGAATAGGCCTCGATTTGTGCAACCCGCAGGTTCTACGACGATCCCCATCTGCCGTCTAGAATCATTCCCCCGCGTCGTGCTGAAAAGCGCGACGTTTTTTTTGTGCGTTTGAGCATGAATCTGTGTGTCAAAGGCAGCGGACTTGAAACCTCGCAAGCTGATCGAGCTAGGAGATGGTCGGGCCTGCGGGTGTTATAGGTAGCCTCGTTTACGGCCATCGCGCATCTTCTGACCTACGGTCGGTCACACGAGAATCTGCTACGTGCGCATCAGATAATTCTTCGATGCCTGGCTCTCATAAATTCCTGATGGGAAGTAAAATTCATGGTTGATGAGAGTGAATTCTGCTTGACGTGGGGACCAGGGAACTAGATAGGCGGCGTTGCTCCAACCCTAGATTCCAGATTGGAGCGCAGCGGTTGCGTTTGGCATGGCTCCATCAAAGGGACCGCAGCCGAACCTTCTGACTAGTGAACCGCGATTGATCTGTTCCAGATTCGAGCCAGAAGCCGGTAAGGGCACGAATGCGCAAGTTGGAGTCGTCCCATTGAGCCACCGGCCCTAGAACCTGCGATACGTCTCCGTATATTCGGTCCACGTATGTATGTGCAGGCGAATGTATGGCGCGATAAAAGGAACTCATTCATGGAAACAAAGTACGGCGGCCTGACCGTCAATCAACTTAGCGATCTTCTCGCCGGCGCAGGCGGTGTGCCAACAAACAACCGGGGAATGCTAGGAGGCGGGGTCAACGCGATCGCTGTCTTACGTGACCTACTTGCGGCTGCAGTGAGTGGGGGTGCAGAAGCCGG
>CYGL01000563.1_pt1 | contig 13819 bp, 26 predicted proteins | sample 485531 | NCBI WGS metagenome assembly CYGL01 (sample SAMEA3497897, study PRJEB9818) | human gut metagenome | reverse complement strand
AAGGATACTTGCAGGCATGAAAACCTCGGTTACAACACTTGATTTCTCCGTCCATCTCATACTCTTTTCCTACTTCGTACTGAAATCCACGGCATTGCATATTCTTGTCGAATCCCTTATACGATTTAATCACTTTTTCACTCATGTTATATCTATTTATATCCTTTGCAGGACGTTAGTTACTTAGAAGGTTCTGTATACGATACTGGCTCCCAGATATCATAAGCTGTCAATAAAACTGGAGCAATAACAGATGGAGCGAAGATAATAGAAGCTACAACATCAGGAGCATTCAACTCGTAGTTAACACCTTCTACTTTGTTTTCCTTACTAGCCCAGCCATAAGGCTTTGCTGTAATCATAGAACCATCTTTCTTTTTAAAAGTCTTCTCGCTTAGAACAAGAAGCGAACAAACTTGCAACGACTAAGGCTGCTAAAATAATCTTTTTCATATTTCTATCTATTTATATCCCATAAGGGTGGTTAGTTACTCTGATACTTCAACGAACTTTCCGTTTCTAAGTTGATAGAAAGTATCAGCCTTGATGTTTTCTCCGTCAACGTACTCAGTCTTAACGCATACTGGAACATCACGTTTCTTTTCATCGCTCCATTTCCATTCTGCGAGCGTTATCCATGAGCCAATCTTTGCTTTGACTTTGGATTTGTTACCAGCACACATGATAACGGAATCTTCTCCAGTGCTGTCAATCTGAGCAGAGTCGCCCGATGAACCAATCTGAGCATAGTAGCCCGATGAACCAATCTGAGCAGAGTCGCCCGATGAACCAATCTTAGCATAGTAGCCCGATGAACCAATCTGAGCAGAGTCGCCCGATGAACCAATCTTAGCATGCCCGATGAACCAATCTGAGCATAGTCGCCCGATGAACCAATCTGAGCAGAGTCGCCCGATGAACCAATCTGAGCAGAGTCGCCCGATGAACCAATCTTAGCATAGTAGCCCGATGAACCAATCTGAGCAGTAGTTCCGCCCGATAGAACCAATCTTAGCATAGTCGCCCGATGAACCAATCTGTTTCTTTCTGTCTCCGTTGTCGCTCAACGCACCATCTTCCTTAACTTCAGATGGTGAGGTAATATCTTTCAGCCACTCAACACCGATATTGATGATGTCTGCCAACTTCAACTCAGCCTTAATCTTGATGTGTGAAGAACATACCTTTGTTGATTTTTCCTCTTCGTCAATCTTGCCAGACTGCTCAACCTCGGCAAAGCGAGAGTTAAGCATATCGTAGTAGTCCCATACTTCCAAAGGATACTTGCAGGCATGAAAACCTCGGTTACAACACTTGATTTCTCCGTCCATCTCATACTCTTTTCCTACTTCGTACTGAAATCCACGGCATTGCATATTCTTGTCGAATCCCTTATACGATTTAATCACTTTTTCACTCATGTTATATCTATTTATATCCTTTGCAGGACGTTAGTTACTTAGAAGGTTCTGTATACGATACTGGCTCCCAGATATCATAAGCTGTCAATAAAACTGGAGCAATAACAGATGGAGCGAAGATAATAGAAGCTACAACATCAGGAGCATTCAACTCGTAGTTAACACCTTCTACTTTGTTTTCCTTACTAGCCCAGCCATAAGGCTTTGCTGTAATCGTAGAACCATCTTTCTTTTTAAAAGTCTTCTCGCTAGAACAAGAAGCGAACAAACTTGCAACGACTAAGGCTGCCAAAATAATCTTTTTCATATTACTTATATTTAATCCCATAAGGGTGGTTAATCAATCTTCTTGATACTATCAATTTCCATACTCCATAGTACAAACTCTCTATTGGAGCGAGTACCATCTTTCTTAGCAGGGTTGATTCTTACCTCAATCATGCCAGAATATCTTGCGCAATTTTGTTCTGGAATAATGCTTGCAATCCAACAAACATCACATCTGGAGCAGCTCACTTTATCACCAACCTTGTATGGTAGGCTTTCGATGTACTCCTTCACATCAGAACAAATCTGATTGTTAGCATCATTGATAATACTTTGTTGCTTGGCAACCTTTGCTTGTAATTCTTCTTTTGTCATATCTTTAAAATTTATGCCCGAAGGCGTTAAACATCTATTTGATTTGCACACTCTTCTGTTTCGTCTGGAACAGATAACTCATCCCACATATCACACCTGTCCTTATCGTTGTAGATGCAAGGTCTGTGGCAGATTCCCCTAATATCTTCTCTTATCATACCTCCATTTCTGAGTTAAGTCCTAGACCGAAGAGAAGGTGCTGGAGTTGATGTACATACTTAATGTATGCAATTTGTTTACATACATTGTTGTCTGTAAACGGATATACATCAAACTCTTTCCCGATACCTTTTTCTATATAGATTGGGAAATATCCATATTCTTCAATATCGGGTTTTGTATATACCCAATAACTATTCTTTACTCCTCTGCTCATCACTTCTTTCTTCCATCCATTTCTTTTCAAGAATCTCAGAAGTAAGTGGAATCGGAACAATATCCTTAACCCAAGCGCAGCAATCACCGAATAGAAAGCCTTTGTCTCCAAATTCAACACCTTCAAGATTCTCTAAACGGACAACACCTTTCAGTTCCGTTCCATCATCATGCTCAAAAGTCCTTGATGGGTCTGATAAGGTTACTCTGTAAACGACATCTTTTGCGGTGCCACAAGGCACTCCGTTGGTCATTACCAAATCTCCTGGAATATATTCTAACTTATCCATACGCTTTACTTTTTACGATGATTATACTTTTTTGATAGCATCCTTCTTAGAAGCTGCCATAATCTTAACACCTTTGATGGTGAACTCATGCTGCGCCTTTGGCTGGCACTTCTGTTTGTCGGATGGAATGTTGCCTTTCGGAACATTAAATCTAATACGTGGAGAACCAAAAGGAAAATCACTCATTTGGTATTCCATTTCAGTTTTCATTTTTTTTACCAATCATTGATAATAATCCATTCATATTTAATTTCCTCCTAATTCAATATAAACTTTTTCCAACACTTCTAACGGATAATCATTCAGATTGAGATTATGTATTCTATGAATGATAATTCGCTTACGGTATTCTAATTCTATAGCCTTTATCTGCTCCTCATCTTTAGGGATTTTAATTCTACAAGAGTATAATCCATATATCCCATATTGAAACCCGTCAGACTTTCGATATCTAATATCGTTTACAACGACCTAAAGTTTTTGTTACTCTTTTAACAACGCCTAAATTTTTTCTATTGTCGTATTTGTCGTAAACAATAACCTTATCGCCAACTACCAAATCTTTAAGCTCTTTCATACGCCTAATCTTTTATGTATTCATTTACTTCATCCAGAACCTGTGTTAACAGGTTCTTTTAGGATTTTCAATTCGTCATTCGAATATGTAGCTACTGGATAACCATCAAGGGTAGTATCACCAAAGAAACTACGGCTTATCTTTAATGAGTATTTATCCTTTTTCATTGTTCACCTCCTTCCTTTGGGAATAAATCGGAGACATAACACCAGCATTTCCAGTTCATACCATCTTTACCATAATTGGAAAGCATTTCATAAACAAAAGATATTTTAAATATATCAATTTTGCCACCATTGTATACTACTAAGCATTTTCCATTTCGTAGTAGAGGCTTTTCGCTAGCGGGATGCCACAAGTCCTTCAAGAACTCTTCTCGCATCCACTTAGCACCATGTCTAAACCCCTCTGCTATAAACGGAGCATCCTGTGAAGCAGGATATCTATTGTTGCAATAATATCTTGCAGCTTCTTCTATTTTCTTATCGTCTATCATAATCAAATTGTTTTAAGAAAGTTATAGAAATACTCCACAGCTTCCATTATTGTATCAAACTTTTTATCTAAAGTACTTTGTATACCACCCTTTTCAAAGGTAATATGCACATTTTCTTCACTAACCAAGACATCGCCCTTCTTCCAAGAGAGCTTCTCCCAATCACGCATTTCCTTGGATGGGAAGATGATGCATTCTCCATCATCAAACATTTTGCCATTTTGCTTGACCGAATGAGCATTAGTGTCTTTTGAAAAGAAGTATACTTTATCTTTGTGAACACCATTAAAAGTTACGCAGCCAAACGTGGGACTATAAAATTTAAGTCCAACAGGTTTATCCTTAAGGATTTCCGCTATATTAATCTTTTCTTCCATATTACTTCACTCTTTTGAATTGAACAGCCTTTCCGTCTTTTCTAGTGCTTGCGCTACAATTAAAATTATTGCAGACAGTTTCATAAATGTTGCTACTTATCTCATCGAAGAAACAGCCATTACATTGTTCTTTCCCTGTCTCAACCACCTTTAATGTGACTTCTGCGCCTACAGGTAAATCTTCCATAATTACACCTCCTAATCGTTATTGCGTTTTAGTTTAAGTTGTCTCATTTTTGCCTTTACTGCACCAACCGATCGCCCAAGAGCTTTCGCGAGCTCTTCATTAGACATTTTATCAAAGTTGCGTGACAGGAAGTTAACCTGGATGCCATTCCAAGGTAGGAATGCGTTATTCTGGTGTTCCTCACCATGATAGTCAACACCATTAAGTTTCAGCCCTTCGTCGGCAGCGTTGTCTATCCTTTCCGGATTGCATACCTTCATTGCAACCACCTGACAAAGCCCCGTAAATCTGACCGCCTTCCTTGAAGTATTCAGCATCCTTATCAGGTATAAGTATCCTGGCGACCTCTCTCATCGAGGCATACATGCCATACATAGACTGTATGAATTCTCCGCAAGGTCTTATGCTGCCGGAACTGATGCCACGTTCACTCATAACGTCATCAAACTTCGTACACATATCGTGCAGCATGATTGACAGGTTATAGGCTACGCATGCATACGCCTGAAGCTTGTGTTCCTTGATATTGTTTTTCAGAAGAATGTTGTCTGTCGTATAGAAGAGTCTCTGTATGTCAATCTTCAGGTCTTCCTCCATGCTGTCTGTAATATCAAGCCAGAGTTCATACTGCGAAATCTCGGTAGTATACTTTTTGAATATACCTATAAGAGTCTCAGAACGGGAGAATGCCTCCTTTATGCGATACTTAAGCTCATGCTTAAACAGGTCCTTCCTCTCACTGAGATTGTCGTGTAAGTCTTTGATTGCCGTCTGTGTGATTGTAGCGAGAGAACCGATAATGAGGTAATAGAGAGAAGTGATATGGTCTACGGTTTCCCTGTCCGGCTCCTTGTAGTTGATGAAGAATGCTCCTTTTGGTGTGAAATTATATGCCGACATTCCTAGACCTCCTTTTCTGCTGCTGCCAATGCGCAACTGATACAGAAGAGCATCAGGAGCGAAAGGAAAACGTGTTCAACCATGAAGCAGATGAATCCGTAACCTGCGATGAGAGCTACAATAACGAGCAGGATCATCACTATTGTATGTTTGTATCTCTTCATATTTACTTTGATTTAATGTTTTCGTATGCAGCCATATAGCTATCAAGCTGCTGTGTTACGTGAACTAACTTCTGATTATAGCTATCCCGCTCTGCCCTTGCCTTATAGATAAAGACGAAACTAACGATGAATGTGATTACTACCGTTATCACAATGAATAACCAAGGCAGCTTGTAAACTGCCTTATTGATTGCTCTTCCTAGATTTCTCACAATAACCCAGGAGTAGATTCCTATGAACACGACCGCCTGCTTTGTGGTTGCGTTAGTAACTTCTGCGATTTTACCTTTTCTTTCTGCCATAATCAACTAGTATAAAAATATTGGTAATCTTCTGAAAATCTCATTGTCTGGAGTCTTAAACTCCTTATCCCACGTACGATACAGAACGTTAAGGTTCAGTTTCTTCGCGATGGGCTTAAATCTTTCCTCGAAAAATGGAACCTGTTCTTTAAAACACATATAAGCGGTTACTAGACAATCTAGAAATATTGTTAAGGTAATCTCGAGAGGTGCTGTTGGCAATTTTCTCCAAAGCCAACCAGTCTTTCATGCTTTTTGGTAGAAATAGCTAAGACCATCAATATAAGAAAAAATATGTGGTAAACGATACATGAGAATGAGCCCACTTGTATAGACGAATATGTTTTTCGATGTTCGGGAAAATCATTCTTGACACTGCGGGCGAAAATCATCAAGGTCGATACTTGCCATAAATGGTTCTCCGCCCCGTAATACACAAAGTGTGTATTGTTTTCAGTTCCTTAACCGTAGCGACTGGAATTTTCTCAATATCGTACAGTTTATTGCAGCATAATTCACATTTGTAATTGCATTTGCTAAGAATCATCAAATGCATGATTTCTGGTTTCACTTTTCTTTCTGCCATAATTCTAAAATTTACTTGGTTCGGTTGCACCAGTTATCGGTAGATTGCCAATAACCGGCCATCCATATTTCTTTCTTTGTCGCATCAGGATGTTCATTGAGCCATTCCTCTGCCATTTTACTTACGTCTGCCATTTTTGTCTCGTTTTGATTCTTTTTCAAGTTTTCTCTTTAGTTTTTCAAGAGGGGATTCTTTCGGATCAACACCATTTAAGCGGCAATGTTCTTCGTAGGATATTGCATTCTTTTTTGATTCCTCATATTCTTTTTTCTGTTTCTCAGCTAACTTCTGAGAATCAATTTCAGCTCTCTTTTCATAAAGCTTACACATGTATTTTTCGAGAGCAATAAAAAGTTTTTGAGGATTTACCGTCTTTCCTACATAGATTTCTCCATACTCGCCCATCGAGAACTCGTAGAAGAACCTTGTGAGCTCACTAGGTGTGAGATGGTAGTATTCTTGTCTGATACGCTGTGCCATAGCCTTGAACTGATAAGGAGTAGTTACGTCGATAGCTCCAATAACCATAAACAAGTCGATGAGCATCATCTTAATCCAGAACTCGCTTGCACCATCTTTGAAGTACTTATCAATCTCAACAAAGGACATACCGCCTCTAGCGACAGAATCATATACAGATGTAATTGCATCTGTTCGATTTTGCAGAGTAGGATATTTGTCTAAGAATAGCGCATATTGTTTGCCATATTTTGCTACCGCTTGGCTACATTCAGTCGGCAAGGATTGAACTAATTTTGTTGAAAGTTCGTTGCTGTTGTTCATAACTATTTACACCATTGTTTTTAGGAGCGTACAACCCGGAATAGTTGTTTCCCATTGAATGCTCAACGATAACTTTTGCGTATTCTGGATTTCCGTTCGACATCTTTAAAAGCTTCTTTTTAAGAGCCGCAAGACCACGAGGTTGATACTTCTGACGTTTCTCTTTCTTGTATGCAAGCCACATATCGAGAGCTTCCTGGCAAGGGTAAATCTCCTCCTGCTGCCCTTCTTCCTCAAAGTCTGATAAATCTTTGCCTAACGAAAACGCTGCACCCATGCAAAAGATTTTCTGCTTTTCCAAGTCATTCGGGAATAGCTCGCCTGACTTCTGACGTATATTAATTGGTAACATCATAAGCTATTGTATGTAATTTTGTTGTCTTTCTATATCATGTTGAATATGAAGTAGTGCGATATATTCATCAGAATCAGGAAAATCAAATCCAGCTTCCTCTTTTGCCCACGATTTGAAATCAGAAATTGATTTGCTCATTTCGTCTTTCGTAAGGTCAGCAGAAGAACGGAGATACTTATAGCATTCTCCTGTGAATTTATCAATCCCTTCTCTGAGGAATATATCTTTGTTCACTACCAGCTTATAGAAATGCGTCTTAACTTCGTCTAGAGTGTAGCCGTATTGGAGACCGAATGCAGATAGGAGCAAATGAAGATAGGCATTCTGCTTCAAAGAACGTCCACGTTTTTCTTTCAGCTCTACCATCGCGCCTTTGTTCTCCAACTCGGCTACTTTTTTCCTAAACGTTTCAAGTTCAAACACATTTTTCAGGTTGAACCACATAAGCGTTGAATGCTCGTTTGATTAATTCTACACTAGAAGGGAAGGTCATCAGAGTTCCCTCGTTGCTGTGTTTGCTGCTGTGCAGACTGCTGTTCAGGTGGAAACAGATTTTGCTGATTCGTCGGGTTCGCCACGCCAGCAGCATTAGCAGAACTTGCCATAGCTTGTTGTGCTGCTTGTTGTGACACCTTAGTAACATTCCAGGCACGAATCTGATTAAAATATCTGCCCTGATATTCATGTGCATCAATATCAAAGCTAACGTTAATAACCTCACCACTCTGAATGTTGAACTGAGCCAGACGGTCTGCTCCGAAAACATCAAAGGCCATCTTCTTAGGATATTGCTCTTGTGTTTCTATTACATAAGTCTGAGACTTCCACTCACCTCTTGCAGAGACGCCGCTTCTTTCAGGTAAAACGGCAATAACTTTTCCTTGAATTTCCATTATTTTTTATTTAAAGAATTTTGTAAAACCAAATCTGCCAACTCATCAAAGTAGGCTGCATCCTTGATAGCGGAGTCCTGTTCGCCTGTAACCTTTGATGCTATTGAGCCTTTCTGCATAATCAAGCTATAAAGATAGCCGTCGATGGTATTTGCACCCATGAGAATCCACGATGTAACCGCATTCTTCTGACCGTTACGATAGGCACGGCATTCACACTGCGACAAGTCTGCCATCGTCCATGGGAGCTCGACGAACACAACATTGGAAGAAGCCGTAAGCGTAAGGCCTACGCCTGCTGCTTTGATGGAGCAGATGATGATTCTCTTTTTCCTAGCCTGAAAAGAATCGATAGCCCACTGCTTCTGCTGCTGGCTATCGGAACCGGTTACGGTGCAAACCTCATCCGGGAACTCTTTCTTGATTGCACTAACGACATCACGATGCTCGGCAAATACGATTATCTGTTCTTCGGTATCATGGAGAAACTCTATAGTCGCCTTCATCTTCCCTCGCCCAGATATCGAGCGAAGGTTCATAAACCTGACAAGAGCCTTCATTCTAAGCTTTTTCCTAGCCTCTTCCTCGGAGCAGCTCTTGTATTCGAGAAGGAACGTGAGCAGGTCTTTCTGGCAGGTATCGTACTCTTCCTGCGTTTCCGGGTCGAGGGCGACACTGATGGTAGTTCTGGTCAGATCCGGCAAATCCTTAAGAACATCTTTCTTTTCTCTGCGGAAGTAGCACGTTTCGTGTATCTTCCGGTTAAGCTCTTCAAGATTCTCGTTCTCACCGTACCTGTTACAAAACTCGCCAAACCCTCCGAACTCGTCGTTCAGACGACCGAGGATAGCAAGCTGGCAGGCCAGGTCTGTTGCGTGATTGACAACGGGCGTACCTGTAAGCTCATAGATATACTCCTTACCCTGGCACAGTCCCATGATAATTTTAGACTGCCTTGTTGATGGATCCTTGACTCTTGCAGACTCGTCGATAATCACAGACTTGATAATCTTCAGTTCATCACGAAACAGGAAGTTTTTCAGCCGTAACGGTTTCGGTCCGAGGCTTACGACGAAGTATTTTGCGAGCGACTCGTAATTACATATCACTACATCATACAGGTTCATCTTAGTAAGATGATATCCGTATGTCGCATTGACGGAATCGGTAAGAATGAGAGGCCGGAGGTTCGTAAACTTCTTTATCTCTCGTTCCCAATTAACCTTAAGTGCAGCAGGGCAAACAACAAGGCAAGGAGTTGCCTTTGCACGTTCAATGGCGACGATAGACTGAACCGTCTTACCGGTTCCCATGTCATCGCCATTGATACAGCGCTTCATGGCAAGCTCCATGCGCACACCTTCTTCTTGATAATCGTATAATTTCGGTTTATCTGACATAATAATAAATTATAATAAACACCACATGCGGAAAGCCCATTCAAGAGCCTTTTCCCTACCACGCAAATACAACTCATCATCACGTTCAATCTTCTTATAGAATACTTTCTTCTTGGTCTTGGAGACCGCAAAAGATAAAGTCCTGGTTTCCGTATCTTGGGTCTATACTGTGCGTAAGGTCCATATACCATGCACGGCTTCTATCCCAATCGACGAAATCGATCTGAGCCTCAAATTGCTCCTGTGAAGTAGCTGCGGTGGTCTTCAAATCACCGCCGAACTCGCCGAGCCACCAGTCGAACTTGCAGCGTACCGGAAGCTCGAACTCGAAGCCCTGGTATTCCATCTTCATGTGCGGATTGATGAATGTTTTCTGACCGACCGCATTCTTCAGGACGAAATCAAGGAACCTATCCTTTGTTGCCTGTTTCTTCAGAACAGCAAGCCGGTCTAGACCCCATTTCCAATCCTTCTCCGTATATTTCTCGTCATCGACCGTCATGGCGTAATGATTGCACTTTTCCGGTTCGGTAACGAGAGCGTCAACGAGAGTTCCGAGATGGAAAGCCTTTCTCTTGTCCTCTTCCTTTACGAAGTTGAGCTGAGGGTTCAGGGCAAACTTCAATGCAGTGAGGTCTGAATTGGAAACCTCACCACGAGAATAATAAGGATCAAACGGTTGTTCCGACATATTACTTAGCTGTTACCTCATCCTCATATTTAATATAAGGAGAAACGATATACTCTTCTTCGCTGTTTGCGTGTTTCTCGCAAGCCTTACGCATGAATTCCAACTTAGAAGCAAGCTTATCAGGAGCCATCTTTGAGCCTTCGATCGTCCACCACTGCTGGATGATGTCGAGCCAGGCATTCTTGTCGGCAACAACAAGACGTTTTGTTACCTTGATTTTCTGCTTGCCGGTTTCTCCAACCGAGGTCTGGGCAAAGAGCGACTGAGCCTGTGCAGTAGCGTGCTGGGCTGCATTTTCTGCATCACGCTTCTCTTGCTCAGCCGCAAGCTTTCTCTGCTGCTCTTCCTTAGCAGCTTCGTCAGCCTTACGGATAGCCTCTTCCTTAGCCTTGCGTTCAGCCTCAGCAGCGGCAGCTTCCGCCTCTTTACGCTTACGCTCTTCCTCGGCAGCTTTCAGCTCTGCTTCCTTGGCCTTGCGCTCAGCCTCAGCAGCTTTCAGCTCTGCCTCCTTGCGCTTACGCTCTTCCTCATCCTTGACACGCTGAATCTCCTCCTGTTTCTTGCGCTCTTCCTCAGCAGCCTTACGTGCTTCCTCCTCTTTGCGCTTACGCTCCTCTTCAGCCTTGCGAGCTTCTTCTTCCTTACGTTTGCGCTCTTCCTCAGCCTTCTTGATTTCAAGAAGTTCAGCAATCTTAGAATCAAACTTCATAAGAAGCTCATCACGTGTAGCATTGACGGTCTGCTTATAAGATGCAAGAAGAGAAGCGGAAACCTCCTTGTAGGCTCCATTCATAATCTCCTTGGCATCATTCTCATCAATTTCGGAAGAGTATGAAGGCTTGTTATTAACGAACAGATGTCCGAGGTCAAGAACATCAGAACACTCTGTAATACGTTTCTTAACTTCATCCTTGTTATCAAGAGTGAGAAGAGAGAACGTGTTATTAAGTGAGTTGATAGCAGCAGAAGAATGCTCTGTGAGGAGATTGTTCAAGATATCAATCGTATCAGTCTTCAGCTTAATCTTGGCCTCCTTAATGCGCTCCTGGCGCAGGCGTTCCTGCTCAGCCTTACGCTGCTGTTCAAGCTTGTATGCCGCATACTCGTTGCGCTTCTCCTGAATCTTATAGACAACGGAATCCGTGTTCTTGACTGAGATAAGGTTCTCTATCATGGTGAAACCCTTGCGAACGATATCGAACACCTGGGTGACTCCCTTGCGATTCTCTGTCATTGACTTTTCGGTCAGCTTTGCTCTCTTTACGTATTCAGCAGCCTGCTCGTCGAGAGCATCGTTCATTCCGGAAGCCTCGATATCATTAAGCAGCGACTGACCGGCCTGCACGCACGCTTCATACGATTTCTTGTTTGCCTGTACGGCTTTTTCGGTGTCAGACTTAAGCGTCGCAATCTGTCTTGTGATATTATTGGTCTGCTGCTGCACCAACTGTAATTCGGTAATTTCTGCCATGTATAACAATTTTAAAATGGTGAATCACTATCAACATTTACCTTGACACCTTTGTCTTCAGGTGCGGTATCTCCGGCGCCAAAGGCTTCCTGAGACGGTTTCTGCTGAGTCTGCATATCGATGTCTGCCTGTAAAAGAGCGCCCAGACCAACCTTCAGTTTAGGATAGCCCTTGAACGCATGCTTGCATGTCTTCGAGATAAGGAAGCCTGTATCAATATCCCTGAAATACGTTCTGCCATCGTTTCCGACATAGTTTCCGCCGTAAAGAGCGTTGGCTTTGTGGTCTTTACCTCCGAACTTCTCCGAATACGTGCGGAGACGGTCGATACCTTCGCGGTCAAGAACGAAGTAATCGTAGGCATTGTTCGGAAGAATAATCTTCACGTAACAAGCAACGATGTGCGAATTTTCAGGTCGAGGATAAGTCTTTGCGTAATCAACGTACTTATGACCGTCTCGTTCACCGAAACGAAAATCGTCACAATTGTAAACTACGACAGGATTGTCACAACGAACAATCTGGCCGGCACGCTGGCGAAGAAGGATTTCTCCATATCCTGTATAGGTGATCTTGGCCGTATAATTCGTTTGTCTGGTATTCTTGTCGTAGTTACTGTAGACCATGAGGTAACAGAGTGTCGTAGTTCCCTTTTCGAGAGACAATCCGTTAATTGCCAGGTTCATGAAGGCATCATGAATATTCAGTGATGGAACCTTTTCAAGATAGCCCTTGAACGAGCCATTGAGAAGTTCTTCGTTGAAGAATGCCTTCTGCTCTTCGAAGAATACTTCTCCGCCCTCTCCGAACTTCTGATTGTACACCTCGATGAATCTGTCTCTTGCCAAATCGCAAATTTGATTATGGGGCGTTTTGTTTAACTGCTCAATATCCATTTGTATAGATTTTAAAATTAATGAACTCTATCTAAATATCTGAAGTAAGTTTCCACCGTCACGCTTTCGCCCTTTTCATTAAGGCGTTCATAATGAAGTGGAACCTTACCGAGTTTTCTACCCTCACCTTCAATGTAGTTGAGGTATGCCGCCTTTCGGGCCAGCTGTACCGACTTGCTTCGTGGAAGTTCCATGATGCACGCATGCACCTTACGCAAGTCAAGTACAGCAAAGGCCATCTTGGCGGGCATTCTGGCTATTCTGTTATCTATTTCTGTCATTACACTTCCATAATAGGAATCTCAGGACAGAGCTTACGAATCTTGTCAAGCTCCGTATTGATGATCTTGTCGCGGGATTCTTCGATGATACATTCTGCATCAGCAGAGATAAGCGTCAGTAATGCCATGTTGCCTTCGACGTGAGCGATAGTCTCGATTGAAAGCTTCTCAGGCTCTACGCCCTTGAAAATAGGAATATTGATAGTGAACGATGGAGGAAGGTTAGAGTCTACAGCCTTCTCATAGTTGTCAGTCACGGAACCATTGTCGCTGTATTCCTTCTTGATTGTTGTCTGAACCTTCGCCGAGAAGCTCTTGAGGAGATTGACCAGTTCCATGTTCTTCTCCTTTGTCTCGAAGAAAGAACGGTTGAGTCGGAAGAAGTCACCAAGCTGTACAGGTTTCCACAACTGACCGTCATTGATATCGGAATCCCGCAAACTGACGAGACAGCTGAATAGAGCCGATGATTGTCTGTGTAGTGCGCTCATCATTCTCGTTTGTAACAAGAGTAACAACGAGCTTCTCTCGATTAACCAGGATATGCGTATGCTCTTTGTCAATCTGCTCTGTACCCCAACGCTTCTCAAGGAAGGCATAGATGCAGGTAATAACACCGTCTACCTTAAGATTAAGAGGCTCCTTTGCAGGAAGCTTATAAGGGTTCTCGTTACCTACCTCACGGAGAACAATCTCCGCATGATCCTGTCCAGGAGCGAGGTCTATCTGCAA
>CYGL01000562.1_pt1 | contig 13837 bp, 15 predicted proteins | sample 485531 | NCBI WGS metagenome assembly CYGL01 (sample SAMEA3497897, study PRJEB9818) | human gut metagenome | reverse complement strand
GCGGTTGATTGGTTAAAAGTGGAGTGGGCTTTGAGAGCTAACTTTGATGTAGTAATAGGACAAGATGCTGTTGGGAATATTCAAATGTTAGGTTATGCAACGTCAAGAATGACACCATCAAGCATTACAACGTTTTTTGGATCTACATCTCCCTTGCGTTACAACGATATAACATGGACGATACCCAATTATTTAAAACCACCTAGAAAAGGCTTTAAAGAAATTACAAAACTCGATAATTGTCAAACTGGTAACTTCATTGTTTTACGCAATAAAACATTAAACTACGTTTCTGACCATGAATTAATTTTACATTACATCACGGAATTAGCTGAAATTGTAGTATCAAGATACTCTGTTACAATTCAATCTAAAATGTTAACATTATTTCTTGGTGACGTAAATGATGAAACAATTAATCAAGCGGTATCGGATTACTTAAACGGTAACCCAATTTTAAAAATAGTCTAAAGCATTTGACCCAGAAGAACAAATCATTCAATTAGAGCCAAAGGAAGTATCAACGTTACTGGGTACTTTAAAAAACGAATATCAAAATAAAATTTCTGAGCTAAATTCTTCAATTGGTATGAACTCATTAGCTGTTGATAAGCAATCAGGTGTATCTGATACGGAAGCAAAAATCTTCACGAGCTTTTACAACAAATGTTGGTAACATTTATATAGATGCCAGACAAAATGGCTTAGATTGTTTAAATAAACGTTTTGATTTATCCATCTATGCAATGTATAATGATGATGCTGTTTCTAAAATGACTGTGATTGAATCATTAGTACCAGAAACAAAAGCGCCCGTAACGGCTGATTCACCAGAAGAAAAGGAGGCTAACGGAAGTGAAGACAACAACAACTCTTAACGAATATGTTTCAGCCGAATTACACAAAAGAGGTTATAATGAATTTTATAACGAGGGACATTTTACAGGTTTTGATAAAGAACACTCTTTCATGAATCTTATCTTAACATATGCCGAACCTGTTAAATCAATTATGAAAGAATTTTTTCTAGGCTTTTCATTTTCTGACGAGTCTCTAAACGATATGTTTCAAAGGTCTTTCTTAATGAAATTTCAAAATAGAGAATTTAGATACCAAACACCAGAAGACGTACAAGCAGAATTATCCTATTATATGTTAACACATGCTGTAGAGATAGAAACATTATTCTCTTCATACACCAAAATGCTAACCAAAACTTCTGAATCAACAACAACCGCAACAGGTAAGACACAAAGAGACAATCGTTCTATGACTTCACGTTTTCCAGATTCTCAAGTAAACATGAACTTAAACGATGAAACAATGGATTTTGCCGACTCTAACTCTATCGGTAAAGATGTATCAAATAATGACAACAACAGTCATACGGAATCAACATCATATGACCCTGATGCGTATTTAAAATTTTCAGGAATATGGATGAAATATTTTAACGAATTAGACCAACTTTGTTTCTTACAAAAGTGGTAAAGGAGGAAAAACATGAGAAACTATTATCCATGGTCAGGAAGAGGCTACATGCCTTCCTATGATGATCGTGCCGACTATCAAACAAACTCAAAATCTTATTTAGATTTTTTAGCAAAATCTAATAAAGCTTTTGGTGAATTAATCAAACAACTTGAATATCTTGCTAAAAGAGATATCACGGTCGAGGATACTAATACCGTAGACTTAACCAAAATAGGACAATGGCTAACTGAAATTACAGACGAGGTACAACTAGACCCTATAATCAAATTAAAAGCTGATGTTCTTATTTCAAAACTATCAGAACCACTAGAGCTTAAATCATTGTCAGTTTTACCTCATGATGTTCGTGATGTTTTAAACGCCATTAAAGCAAAAACTGACGGTATCTATTCAAAGGATTTAGAGCCATATTTAAAAGAAATCGATACAAAACTAGATGACTTAATCGTGCGCATCGATACGTTAGATCCAGAAGGGGCTGATGTTGCTGTAAATATTGACACTGCAGAAATTGAACCAAATGTACCTGTAGCATATAAAAACCTAGATGCAGTAATCGGAAATGTTGATAAAACAAAATTCAACATTGCTTTCATCACTGATTTACATTTGCAACCTAAATCCAATTATACAACTGGTAATCCTTATTTTAGGATTTTAGAACAATTCGAACGTTTAGCTTCGGTGTGTGATGTTGCTGTTCATAACGGTGATAACATTGATGGTTATTCAGGTTCACAAGGTGAAAATTTAGAGGTCATGCCACCTAGTGAAGTTAAATATTCAACCAGAAAAAATATGGAACGTTTTGCAAATGCTGTATTAACAAATAGGCCTGTAGAAACATTGATTGTACAAGGAAACCATGATAGAGGTGGAATTCCTTATGCAACATCAAAAAATCATGATTTACAAATGGTTTTATCTAAAAATGAAATGAAAGAAATTTCAGGTCAACCTTTATATGAAGGAAAACTTTTCCCAGATAAAAAAGTAGCTATCTATAAAATGTATGCGGACGATTTCAGCGAGAAAACAGCTAACGGATATTTTGTCGAAGGTGATACACAAGAAGGACTTGGATATGGATTAATCTCTTTTGCTCAATTCAATAACTTTAAATCATTCTTAACAACGGTACCTGACGGGTACACATTGATTGTATTTTCACATATCATCACATCAGGTGATAAAACAGGGAACGGTTTAGTCCTTGAAAGTATCTTTAATGCTATCAAAGACAAAACAAAAGTAACAATTCCAGCCAACTCATTGACAGGTGCTGACAACCAACAACATGGGCCACTTGATTTTGATTTCACTACTCGTAACATTGATTTCGCCGGTGTATACGCAGGTCACTTCCACACTGAAGTAGCTTACGATCGTTTACCAACAAGAAAATATGATATGGCAGCTTTAACATTAGGACGACCTACACCAGAGGATGTGGGAACAGAAAGAGAAGGAACTTTCTATTTACTAGAATTAGATACAACAGCGAAAACTTTAAAATGTAAAGGTATTGGTAAAGGTACCGATTTTATCAATTTCAATTACAACAAAGGAGCTGAAAATAAATGAATTTTAAAACCATGAAATTAAAAGATGCATTCAATTGGCTATTAAAGCAATGGTCAATCCATGCAGATGGAGACGGTGCAAATGCACACAGAATTGCAACCGAATTAATAGCAGGTTTCGCTTCTCCTGAAACAGTTCGTTTAGCAAATGGTCATTTTATCAAAGACAACGAACTCGGAATACGTATTCCGAATCTATGGGATGTACCACCAGGAAAATACGCAACAACGTGGCAATGGACGGATAGCCCTGAAACACTTTCAGATAAAAATGGTTCAATTATTACACTTGAAATTTATGGCGAACACAAAGATCGATTACAAGCAAGATTGACACATAAAGCAACAGGCGCTGTTTATATCAAAGACAAATATGGTAACAATGGAAATAACCCCAATGGTTGGACACGTGTCGAACGTTCCATAAAATTATGGGAAGGTGAAGCAAAAGAGTTCGGAACAACGATTACAACTTCTGATTCATTAGTTAAATTTAAACTATTACGAGTATATTTTGATATGTCAGGTGAAAGAATTGCCTATATTACACCAAATTCAGCTTATCACACAACAAGCACGTTTTCTTGTACAAATTTATTCGATAGCGAAACAGGTGATTTTCAAATAGCTGAAATGGTTTTGAATAATAATGGCGGTTCAACATTAACTGTATTAGGAAATAGAGGAACTTTACACCGCTTTAACGGTGCAGATGAAAAAAATGGAATTACCAATCACATTAAAGAAAATAGAGGGGATAATGTAAAATGGCAGATAATTTTGTAAGAAAAACAACGAATTTTGATAAAACATCAGAGGTATCACTTACATTTTATAATGAAGGAGATTTAATTTTATTGCGTGATGGAACTGTTCATATTGTTACAATTAAAAATAATCAAAAAACTTTAGTTAAATTATCAACAAGCGAAGAGTTAACTGGTGTTGTTAGATCAGTTAACGGTTTAACGCCTAATTCACTAGGTCAATTAACTATTTATCAACCCGTATCAATTTATAAAAAAGAAGACGAAAACAATGTTTATTTATATGCAACAGCATTATCAGAAAACTATGTAATTTCCACACAACCTCAAACAACTTTAACTGGTGTTGGTAGTTACCCTACTTCTAATTATATTAAATTTACAACTTCTGAAATAAACGGTACCTATAAAGCAACTGTTCCTAAAGGTTCAACAATCTCTTATGTTGGTGTATATTTTTCTAGTAGTATTGGTTCATTAAGAAAATTAATTAAAATTATAGATATTCCAGCAAAAACAGCTTAAAAGGAGGCATAACATGACACGTCGGCAAATCACACACATTACACTGTTAAAAAACACACCCTTTAACGATTTTCAAAATACTGTTCATTTTAAATCAGAAGCCGAACGTGATGAAGCTTTATTAGGTGGTTTATATGAACGTTATGATTTCGAACAACCGTTTCACTTTGTAAAGGACATGGGGCAATTCACCGCCCCTATTCCTTACTTAGAATGCGCAGGTTACAACTATTGTACCTTTGTAGAGCCTGAAACAAACATTCGTTACTATGCCTATATCATGAAAAACGAATATGATACAGCAATGACAACAAAAATTACAATCGTCATTGACGTTGTTATGACATGGACACAAGGACAACGCTTAAAGGGTATCAATAACGTTAACGTTATGCGTCAACACTTACCAACAGATATTTACAAGCAACGCCTTGAGGAATTACGTACGAATGATGATATCATAAAAACAACAACAAAAAGATATGTTCATCAAGACGCCATTCAATGGAAGGATTTCTATGTCGTTTTCCAATCTTCAGCCAACCTTGAAGTTGATGCAGGTACAGTAGACAAACCAAAATTCGTTACATCAAAAGGTCAAACGTATGACAAAATAACTTCACCTGTAAATTTATACTTGTGCGAGTTCTCTAAATTCAATACCATTATGCAAACATTGCAAAACTATCCTTGGGTATCTCAAAATATCAAATCTATCTTATTAATTCCAAAAGAGTTCATAGATACAACTGATATTGATGATTGTAAACTACTTGGAAAAGATGATTCTAACTTGAAGAAATTAACAAATACAGGAACTTCACAAGGGTCATTATTAAAAGGGGCGTTACGTTCGATGAAAGAAATTGGTAATTTTGGTGGTATTGACTATGAACAAGAACCCCATCTATTACGTTCAGAATATATGACTTGTGAGGTATATTCATACGACGGACAAAACGTTAACCTAGACATTGCCCAATTACCATCAACTGGTTTACAGTTCGAATTAATGAACTCGATTGGTTACTTTAATCAAATAGCAATATTCCCTGTAAACTATGGAGAACGCAATGAAAACATTGTCGGGCAATTCAGAAAAGGTAAATGGTTAAATAATGCAATCATTTACGCCAATTTTAACGAACTACCTAACCTTGTAGACAATTACAAGTTAGGCATGGCTCAAGGCGCTAACCAACGACAATTGGCAGAAGATAGACTTTTTTCAGGACGTGTCCAAAACATTCTAGATCCTAACGGATTCAATTCATTCGAGGGTATTACCTCAAAAGTATTTGATTCCATGTCCTTACTTTCTAACGGTTTATCACTATCAGGTGTCGCTTCAAAAATGTCTGACGAATACGAGTTTTATCGTACACAAAGAGCCCAATTTGCTGATTTAAAACTATCATCTCCAACAGTAACAAACCAATCAAATGGTTATTCATTTCAAATATCCAATGATATTTTCGGTATTAACGTAAAATATTCAGCCCCTACAAAGGCGGAATTAAATAAAATACGTCAATATTATAACATGTTTGGTTTCGAATTTAATCAACAAGGAGAAATTTACAATCCAGAATCGATGACCATATGTAACTACCTAAAATTCACAGGTTCATGGACGCTACAAAACATCCCAACCGATCAAATGCAAACACTAAAATCCCTATTTGAGGGTGGTATTCGTTTTTGGCATTATGACGGTTCAACAAATCCAATGAGACAAGACGTATTGAAAAACAGGAGGGTATAACATGGCTATTACAAAAGAAGATTTTGCTAATGCTAAAATCAATGAATCTTTCGGTTTATCTGACGATGTGCTAGTTAACTATATCAAAAATAATCATCCAGGCTCTCGTTGGTGGGTTTATTGGAAAGACGACACAACAAAAATTAAACAAACTTTTGACATTGCTCGTCAGCATGGTTTATCCCCAGCTTTTCTAGTCGTAAAGGAAAAAGTTGAGGGTGTCGGATATACAAGCGGTGACATAGATGGGTGGGGTAATCATTTTGACCATCCCAATCCTGACCCTATGGTTGACTTAGCAAACTATGCTGATGCAACCGTGACGGCAGCAAATTCAACAGCTTATAACCCGGCTTGGGTAGATGCAGGTAATCCTGTAAACTGTGTTCCTACAGGAGTTATCCAAGCAGGAAACGCCGACTTTGCCAATACGCCAAAAGGAACAATTAAACGGGCTTACGTTCCTATGACAGCAGCCACAACATGGGCGTATTATTACCCTCAGGCTTTAAACGCAAACGTTAACGGTGTACAAAACTATGGTAATCCAATTCAACAATGTACGGACTACCTTAATCAAATGGGTGCAAAAATTACAGGATCATCAACAGGGTCAGGCGGTACAACACCTCCACCAGATAAGCCTGATGTAAAACCCAATGTACCGGATCAAAACGTTCCACTTGATGGAAGTGGTACACCTACCGTTGACTATTCAGCAATTGAAGAAGCCATCCAAAAAGCTATCAATGAAATCATGTCACTGATGACACAAGGTTACTATATCCGTAACACAGGACTATATGGTACTAAAATCGGGCTTATGTTCACACGTTTAAACGACATGTTAAAACTAGCTGATGGTAATTTTAAAGATAAAATTCAATCAATCCTTGACATTCTATCCGACACAATCGGAGAAGAAATCAAACAATCGGGAAATGCCCAAGACGAACTCCCAAACGGTATTAACCAAACAGTTGAAGTTATTCTTATGCGTGCGAAAAAATATGTACGTTCAGAAAAAGTCAAATATGATGAAAGCAAAGATGGTAATCCCGATCACGGTGCAACTGACAACGGACGTTTTATGTCGTGGGTTGTCGAAACAATTCATCCATCTTTGAAAAACTGTAACCACAAGGATTTCTTCATGAAATTCAACTCAGCTGGTTACGTTCGACACCGTGGCGCTTGGGCTGACATCGCTAAAAATTTACAGATTGGCGACTTTGTTTGTTGCGCTGACAACTTGGAAAGCGACAAGGGTGGTAAAGAGTATTTTATCGCAATAGGTGATGACAAATGTATAGAGGCTTATCCGTGGGAAAATGGAATAAGGAGTTCAAAAGGAGGTAGCCCTGTAGGTCAAGGAGTAGCAGAATTTAAACTTTCAGAACGGCAAGCGTTAGGCTGTGCAGATATTGCGATTATTCGAGCTTACTCACCGAAAGAACAGGAGAAGCCAACGCCTGTTGAACCGCCTACACCTAGCGGAGGTGGTGCAGAAGGGATTAAGCATATTCGCCAATTTATGGGCCAAACAATTGGAAGCGGACAATGTTATGCGTTAGTGGCTGAATTTGCCGGATTTTTAGGTGGACCTGGATTGGGCGCAGGCACTAAGTATGGTTTAAGTGGGTTGAGTGGTCAAGGCTCAACAAGTGCCGCTGCTGATATTGGGATTTGTTATCAATGGGCTAAATATGGTTGGACAGTTATAAAGAATCCGACATTAGATCAGATTGTACCAGGAGGAATTGTTAACTTTGTCCGTGGTGCTAACGTAACTGAAAGTATGGGGCCTGGAACGGCTGCATGGTTTAATTGGGCAACCGACCCGACATATGGGCACACATTACTTGTTGAAAGTGTAAATGGCGATTCGATCAATGTATTGGAACAATGGGGCGGTAGTAGACAATATACCATGAATAATACTTGGAAATATAGCGGAACAGGTGCGAGCGGAGTTGCAAGCATTTGTATCCCACCAAAATAAAAGGAGATGAAAAGATTGTTTTACTTTTTCGAAAATTTAAGAGAGACAGCAATGAGTAATATGTTTTTCTATGTAAGTTTAGCTTTTGTAGCTGATGTTTTAACTGGACATATTAAAGCTTTGATTACGCATAAGCCGTCGTCAGTTTTATCGTTTGAAGGCATTTTAAGGAATGTTTTACGTGTGGCAGGTGCCTTAATTGGTGCAACTGTTGCCCACTCTTTAGGGGCTACTACGATAGAAAACTGGTTATTAATTTTTATTATTTTCGGGTATGGGATTTCTATTTTAGAAAATTATACTGAATCAGGTGTAGCTGTACCAGAATTTTTGAAAAAAATATTTAAGGAAGCGTACGAAAACGCAAATAAAGGAGAGAAAATATAATGGATTTAAATAAAATGATGAATGAAGGACGCAATTGCGTAGGAAAATTTAGTTATTCGATGTTCGGTTCAAGAACTGGTACTGATGGTACGGCTGACTGTAGTGGATTTGTTTATCGTTGTGTACAAGCAGGTGGTGGAAAAGGTTATCCTTTTGTACCAAGTACTGAGACCTTGCACGACTATTTGAAAAAGAATGGTTTTGCTTTGATTAGTGAAAATCGTGAGTGGAATATGCGAGCAGGAGATATTGTTATTTGGGGTAAAAAGGGTCAATCTGCTGGTGCTGGTGGACATACTGGGATCTGTTTGGATGGTCAAAACTGGGTAGAATGTACCGCATATAGGAACTTAGGTGTAACGATTCAGAATCACGATGCTAGATGGGCAATGAATGGGGGGCCATATTTCTATGTTTATCGTTTGAGTGGTGAAAGTAAACCAACGCCGACGCCTATCAAGCCGAAGAGTCATGACGAAGCAGTAAGAGATAGCAAACCAAAACATCAAGGTAAATCTTATGGTAAGCTTGATTTTTATAATGGATTTAAAAAAGATGAAATTCGAGTGAGTGGTTGGTTAGTACCTGATAAACCTCAGGGAGCTATTGGGAAGTATGCTTATGTGTTGTTCATGGAACATGGAAAGAATAAAGAATTGACACGTGTTCAGTCTCAAGGTATTAAGAGACCAGATGTGAAAAAAGCTTATGGTTATCAAGGAGGTCAAGAACTTGGATTTGATGTTACGGTTAACACGAAACAATTCAAAGGTAAAAAAGTTGATGTTATTCTGCGTCGAGCGAATAGTTCGAATGGTGAAAACGCAGTTAACGATGTTAGAATTGATGATATTTACTTGTCGTTCTAAAAAGAAAACCCCTCTTAATTGAGGGGTATTTTTATGTTTCTATTATAATTTAGGTTGCGTTTAATTAGAGCTTTTAATCTTTTAATTTCTTCTTGTAATGCTAAACGTGTTTGATATTCATCTTCGTATGCTTGTGACATATTTTTTCGTAGTTCTTCTGTTTCTGATAGTTTTTGGTATAAGTCTCGGATTTCCTCATATTTTTCTAAAGATATAACAACATAATCTCCAAACATTAGTTTGCCTCCTTATTTTTCCATGCTTCCGCTAATTTGTTTCTGAATAGTCGTACCTCGGCATCTAATATGCGCATTAAGTACCAGATAGTGTTTTCTGAAAAAGTCGGCTCTTGATAAAACATTTTTTCCGTTGATTTTATTAAAGCATCTGCATCCTCATATCTATGTTGGTGTTGTGCGTTTGCTATTCTTGATGCTTGTTTGTCAATTTCTCTTAAATAATAGTTATAAAGATTTTCAGGATTCATCATGTTGTTTTCTTTTTCTGTTGGCGTTTCGTTTAATAAAGATGTTTGTTCATACATTTTTTTTACTTCTTCCATTGTGATTTCTCCTCTATTATCTTTTAATAAAATATTATCAAATCTTGTTACATATTGTAAGTTAGTTACACGATTATCATATCTTACATTGTTGATGTGATCAACGTCCCAATCAATTGCAGGTAAGATGTTAGGTAAGAACGCTTGTGCAACTAAACGATGGATATAGAATGATTTTGCATTACCTTTTTTGAACAATTGAACTTGTAAGTAGCCTTTTCCGTTGTTGCGTCCTTTTAAGAAACGATTGGATTTGTAAGAATAGACATTCCCAAAATTAGTGACAGCGTATAACCCTTCATAACCTTCAATGTCTTTAAATTGTTCTGATACTGGTTTGTCTGTTAGTTTTCCGTGTATGTCTATCCAGATAGGTTTTGTTTTTGATGCATCTTTACCTATGATTTTATGGTCTACTGGTGGTAATTGTTTAGAAATCAAACTAAAGAACCTCCATCAATAATGACGTTGTTTTGATTGTAAAGTGTCCATCCGTCACCATTAATTTGTAAGGTACAAAGTGGGTCTGTACCGTTTTCGTCAGTGTAATTGACTAGAACATGGTAGTTACCTTGTTGTGTATCCATATGCCAACCATCTTCCTGGATTGTCATTGTTGCGTTTGGGTTTGTGAGTTCGAAGGTTCTTCCTCCGACATTTGCAATATTTTTAACATTTTGTTGAACGCTTGTTGTGCTTCCTGTTTCGTTGTTTTCGGATTGTTCATTATACGTAGTTGTTGTTTCACTTGTTCTTGTTGCTGTTGTCTGTTCAATTGTTTGCACGTCCTTTTCTTGATTGTTTGTTAAGTCTAGGTAAGTATATGTTGCCGTGAATGCTGACCCGAACATTGCAACACATAGTAAGAGTTTTTTCATTTTTATAACCCCCAATATTTTGTTACATAGTTCCATATATCTAAAGCACAAAGCTGTTGAATTAAATCTTCTTCAGTTTCAGCCTCTACAATATGCATAAAATCGCCACCGTTGCATGATAGAAATACTTTCCATTGTTTCATCATTATCACTCCTTAACTTTATGTATTAATAATATCAAGAAAACCCCTATTCATAAAGTTATATACGATTAGAGGTTCATTAGAATTTTCTCATATTCTTTTGAATCGGTGATGAAATAATTCATACCGCTTGTATTTTCAGTTGACGTTGTAACTGGGTATATATCAGAAGGGGAAAGAGAGCCGTGGGAAGTTTCTACGTATAATAAACCTTCCTCACTATCAAAATCTTCCGTTTGTCCTTGTGCAATCGTTTCTCGTATTTCTTTAATCATTTTCTGAAATTCTATATCGTCAGATGCTTTGAAAAATTCGGGATAAGGTGTGCCTTGCTGCAAATCCATTTCAGCGTTATAGATAGTCATTGTGTTGTTGATGTTCATGATTGAACGTGTAGCAGGAATTTTTGCCCCATGGTGAAATTGGGTGCTAATAAAATTCTCGATTGACATGTTTAGATTGAAATTTGATGCTGGCACTCCACCACAACGAAGTGCTATCCCGTAAGGGTTCTTTTTGGAATCGATTAGTTCATTGTCTTGTAATACGTATTTTTTATGATTTAAGACATACATTGTATTTATTTGTTTATGTTCAACATCCCATTTTCCTAAGTTCATGTCATTATAGAAAGATGTCGGGATTAATGAGTAAGCTTCTTTCTTTAAATAAAGTGAATCAGTGTCACAGTAAACAAAATATTCATCTATTTGTTCATGTGTCATGAATTTAAATGGTTCTGTTAAGTTGTAAACCGCTTGCGACGTTACAAATGCAGAAAATACGACGTTGCGTTCTTTGTTTTGAAAAGCGTTTTGTTCAATAGCTATATTACCGTCCGCTTGCCTATAACCAACAGCGAAGAATGCTCGTAAAGCTGGAAGACCGTATAAACCGTTAAGGTTGACCTTTGCACCGTCAATTTGTTCAGGTGAAAATACTTGACCTTTGTAATCATGGTCTTTAATGATGATATTTGTTGGGTCATTGTTAATGAATTCAACAGTTATACCTTTTTTAGCCATTTTGCCTTGTGTTTTGATATGATAAAATTCAGATATTTTATCACGAGCGCCAAAGTATTCACATTTCCATTTTGTTTCAGATACAATTTTGATCGTGTCGATTGGTGTGCTGAAGTTGTCGCGAATCATTTTAAAAGTGTTTGTATTTAGATAAACAGTATCTCCTGTTACGAAGTAATATTTTCTTAGCATTTGTCTTGCGACTCTTGATTTAATTGAAAGAAGAACTGTGTTGAAATCATTCTTTTTGACTTCATACATATACCAATAATTATCGTCGTCAAGTTCTGGTTTAATTGATGTTGGTTTTTTATATGGTGTGAATGAACGTATAAAGGTTGGTAGTTTAAATGAATACATAACATAAGGATAGCTAGAGTTAATATCTATTGAAAATAGATCTTTAACCATTTTTCCTATATATGAATCAATTGTAAAAGTTTAAACCACCCTTCGTAAAATTTGTTTGGAAAAAAATACGAATAAATTTGTTTTGGCATCTTTTGAATATACTGCATAAGGCAGGGAATAATCGCCAACTGTTTTTAGTAATTGGAATGTTGTTAAGTCATTGATTAAGTATGATTCTTTTATTGATTGAGTTTTTGTCATTTTTGACCAATCAAAACCGTAAAAAAGTTGAGAATAGTGTTTGACACAATAGGCAAGAACGATAATGTCATTATCGATATAAGTCCAATCTTTATCTTCTAAAGATTTGAAAATTCTTTCTGCTTCTGTGATAGTTTCTTCGAATGTTAAATCGAACGGAACATCGAATTTTGAATAATCAAGTTCTGTTTTTGTTTGCTCTTCAGTAATATAACCACCTTTGACAAGCATGTCCCCAATTGTTCTTAGGGCCGTACCTGTTTTAGGAAGGTTGTCAATTGTTACGTAAGTTATACCGTCAATAAAAGCTGTAAATTCTAATGATGATTTTTTTCTTACTCTTTTTTCCATGATGTAATTTTCTGATTCTTTTTTAGCTTTGTTAACTTTTGTCATTTTCACTAAAGGGTTAACTACTTGTTTTTGAAAAGCATTGTATGGTTTAGCTTTATAATAGTTTATCATTTCATATTCTAGGTTGTGATTGTCGAACCCGTTTGCGTTGTGTGCGATTAAGCGTATTGCTTTACGCTTTGAAATATTTAATTTGTGTACTAAAAATTCATGAAAATGGATAAAATTCGGAAAAGCTAAACGGTGTAGGATGTCTTGCTTATCGAATACCCCAACAGCAAAAGAATACATGTGTTGTTTTACTAGCGTCGCTTGTTCTGCATCTGTATTATAAAGTCGTGTTTCGATATCAAAAAATAAATCTCTATTTGAAACCAACGCTTTTTTAAATCCTTTTGCTGTTCCGTTTAGTTCTTTATAAATGACATCCATTAAACACAAAGCGATCTATTATTCAAAATTTTGGTCACAAATCTAACTCGAGGTGTGTTTAATGGATGTCATTTATAAAGAACTAAACGGAACAGCAAAAGGATTTAAAAAAGCGTTGGTTTCAAATAGAGATTTATTTTTTGATATCGAAACACGACTTTATAATACAGATGCAGAACAAGCGACGCTAGTAAAACAACACATGTATTCTTTTGCTGTTGGGGTATTCGATAAGCAAGACATCCTACACCGTTTAGCTTTTCCGAATTTTATCCATTTTCATGAATTTTTTAGACACAAATTAAATATTTCAAAGCGTTAAAGCAATACGCTTAATCGCACACAACGCAAACGGGTTCGACAATCACAACCTAGAATATGAAATGATAAACTATTATAAAGCTAAACCATACAATGCTTTTCAAAAACAAGTAGTTAA
>CYGL01000561.1_pt1 | contig 13902 bp, 37 predicted proteins | sample 485531 | NCBI WGS metagenome assembly CYGL01 (sample SAMEA3497897, study PRJEB9818) | human gut metagenome | reverse complement strand
ACTTACAGCACCGCTTTGCGTGCAGAGTAAACGACAACATAATGATGTGCCTAGCGCACGGAGACCTCGGGCGCCGAAACTTGCCGATGATTTTCGCGACGGAATATCCGGGAATATGGGGCGCAACAAAAGAACGCGTATGTTTTACAGGACATTTACACCATCAAAAGAAAGAAGTTACCTCTCCGTTCTCATTATAATAATGTATGTGCCCGACTATGTCGAAATGTTAATATATGTAAACGGCATAGAAGCGTCCATGCCGCCAAGCGCAAGCCGTAGCAATACGCCTCCGAGATTATACCGTAGTACACTGCTCGATAAATGGAGTAGACGGAATTGCACCGTCTAACACGTGTCGTCTGTACCCTCCAAAAGGAGAACGTCTTCTCCTTGCCGCCGAAGCGGTCTCGATGTTTTAAGGTCGGCTCAACTCACATCGATGTTTTGCGTGTCACGCTACCGGTTGGTCAGCTTGCGCGGACTAACAACACTCGCGATTTACGCCCATTAATGCCCCATGTGTTTAAACAGCTTAGATTTAAACCCTCGCTGCCCAACGTTCCTACACGTTGTTTCTTCATGTATAATTATAACATTTTCTTGATTCAAAATCAAGTTAACGCTGATCTTATGCGGCTTCTACATGTATAGATGATGAATTTTCGTTATATGTTTTTCATCATATGAATACAACTGTATCATTTTCTTAGATGTAACATATCCGCTTTTGATTTCGTAATAATCGTTAGGTTTGATCGTCGGTTGCTGATAAATTGTCATGCCGTCTTTGTCGTCTACAGGAGAGGTAACTTCTTTCTTTTGATGGTGTAAATGTCCTGTAAAACATACGCGTTCTTTTGTTGCGCCCCATATTCCCGGATATTCCGTCGCGAAAATCATCGGCAAGTTTCGGCGCCCGAGGTCTCCGTGCGCTAGGCACATCATTATGTTGTCGTTTACTCTGCACGCAAAGCGGTGCTGTAAGTTCACGTTAAATTTGATCGATGTATCTTGGAAACGCGCTTTTAAGTACTGGCCGAATACATAACTAATGGATAAGTCGTGGTTGCCGACTACCATATTTACCCTAACATTTTTGGCACAGTAGCATGCCATGTAGACGATCGACTCTAAGAACTCTTTTGCATCTTCGATTGCTTTTACCATATCAATATCATCAACACGCGTGCCCTTCGTCGTCGTTCCTAATACCATTGAATCACTATGGAAAATGTCGCCCAATAAATTAATGTGAACGTCAGTAGGTTTTTCCATGATGATTGTGTTTACTATTTTCGTTTGCATACTGTGTAATTCTTCGTTGTATTCTAAGATGCCGAAATGCAAATCAGAAAGATTAATGATTAAACCGGTATTCGCAATTGTGTTTTTTTCTTCATAGTAATCAATTGCAACCGGTCTTGTTTCGGCTGCAATCGCTTCGATGAGTTCGTTCATGTTGATTTCGTTCGGTTTGCGAGGTGCAACTGTGATTTTTGACTGATACATGACTTGCGGTCCGTCCGCTGTTTGCCCATCCCAAATGTTAGATACAGCGCTTTTGACTTTCCACTGTTTCGGATCGTATCCGTGCGCTTCTAGCAGATAGTCCGGGTCTTTACTCTGTTCGCGTGTCATCGCGATTTTAATCTGACTGATTTGTTCTCCGTTCTCTTTCAGCGTCACGCTTGCGTCCTGTTGCATTTCTTTTGCCTCGCTTTCTAAGTTACGTCTATAGTGGGAGCGTATCTTTTCCCATGAGTAATGAGTGCCGAATGATCGGTTAAATTCATCTGTTAATTTGTACCAACTACGACTCATTTGCCTGTGATTCACGATAAAACTATTCATTTCGTTGTTAAATTCCTTCATGCAATCAGCTCCTTATTCATACTAAAAAACGACGCTATCAAAATCGATAACGCCGCTTTTCGGAAAGGGATAGGAAGGAGGAAAAGAACCATGCCGTAGCTCTTGGCTACATTCTTATTATATATCGTCCTTGATTTTAAATCAACTTCCCATCAAACACAGCGTTAAACAATGTAACCAAATTTACCGTTTTTCTTTTTGATTGTCGATTTCTTTCGCGCATGTTTCCCTTTTAAGTCATCTTCCCAATCGTCGCCATTGGGATCATCGTAATCAACTTCGAAGCTACTTACTACATAACCACCGCAACAATTTGCCATACTCAGCGCCGTCTCGTAATCGTGGTAAAAATCAACATACGCTCCGTAATAGTCGTATACGTGATATAGTTCAATCATAGCGCCACCGCCCTATTGATTTTAAATCAAGTTGCTTGTCAAAATGATTGATAACAAAGCCCGCCAACTCTAAAGCTAACCATGCGAACCCCGCGCCTAACAAAACAATGCCGCCGCATATTAAAATCGTTAGGATAATTGTGCCCATTTTTCTTTCTCCTTTTCCGTTAACTTTCTACTAGCGCCATCCACAGGCAAAATAGGGAACGTTGCTATAACATCGTTTTCTAGGTTCTTCATGATGTAATGGAAGGGATGAACTTTCACAACCTCCCACATTACACCCCAGTGTCTGTTCAGTATCACGTCGCCTGCTTTGAATTTTCCGCTAATCATTCTTCTTCCTCTTCGTCGTTTTCTATCCAAAAAACGCCCTCGTCGCATTCGCACCAATCGAAAGGCATGCCGCAATCGACACACTCTTCCAAGTCGTCGTACCATACGTTTTCGTCGTTTTCGTCTTCGACGTCTTCTGTGGCGTCTTCTGCATCCATAAGCGCTTCAATAGCTCTTAATGGTTCGAGGTTAAATTCTTCACAACCATCAAGAAATGCCGTGCCTAGCACAGTTAAGAATTCGCATCCGCTCATCCCTTCCGCTTGCACATTTATATCTTTGCTGTCGAATATAATTTTGATTTCTTTCATCGTTCTACCCCTTCCCATAATTCGCCTTTTTCTTTCATTGCGTAAGCTATCGTTATCGCTTGCTCGTACGGTACGCCCATAGCGTCGCAAGTTGCTCGTAGTGCCTCAGTCAACATAATAACCATTTCGCCGGCGTTTGCTCCCTTCGTGCGCATATCTGCTTTCGATCCTTCGTAAGTGATAATAATCTCTCTTTTCATTTTCCTTCCTTCAATACGATTACTAAATAACCAGAGTTTGTGATGTCAAACCAATCTATTTTTCTTTCACAATAAACATTGACGAAATCATCAACGCTGTATAATCCTTCATATTCTTTTGTTTGTGTGTTGTATCGCATAACTAGCATATTTGGCTCTGCGTAACTCAAAAACGCGTCTACCGTTATCATTCTTTCCCCTCCTTGATTAATTCGATAATAATTTCGCATACGTGCATCCTACCCGCATGAAAGCCGTTTAGCCAAACGTCTTCCGTCCTGTTCACCTTGTGCAACGAACCTTCATGCATACCCTCCAGCGCTTCTAACAAACGTTTTTCATCCATTCTTCTAGCACCTCGATTGGCACAAAAGTAATTTCGATACGCTGACGTTCCTTATCTTCTTTCACAACATCAACAAAGCCTTGTATATACTTTCGATTGTCGTTAGGTAATACGTTCGCTTCGACTAATCCGTCTAGGATAAACTTCTTTGCGAACGCGATATTGTCCGCATCCTTGCGTTTGTTCTTTACGTACCATGTTATTATTAGCGCGCACGGAAAGTCGGTTTCTTGTAATTTTAGACCGCTTTTTTCTGCCACGTCTTGGCAATATCCTGTTTCGTCCTTTTTAATCTTGGCGGCAATATGACGATTACGTCTTTCCGCGTTGATATATTCATTCAAGGCGGTTAGTTCACCTTCGATTAGTAGTTGCTTCATTCGTTACCTCCTACCGTTGTAGTTGACTACTAGCTTAATATCTTCAATGATCCATACATGTTTAGGGAACTCAGCGCGGAGCTTATTAATCGCCTCGCGCATATCGTTGCCCAAATACGACACATAACGTTTTGTTTTCTTGTTGTACTTTCTGATTTCGATTGCATATAAGTCCACGCTGATTCCTCCTTTTACAGTTCTATACCACTTTTATAAAAGAGGACTACTTTCCTGTCCGTCACACGCGAAATAACTACCTCGCCATCCCATTTTGTCTCGTACTCGTTAAAGTATTCTTTCGCATTCATCGAATAAGTTTTGTTGCATTTCACGTCCACCAGCAAAACCTTCGTTTCGAACGCAAATGTCTTTAATAATTTGCTTACAATCATTTTTTAACCTCCTTAGAATGGTAAAGCATCGTCGCTAATATCTACATCAGTTCCGCCGAACGGATAACTGTCTTGTGGTGTAACCCCTAGATTTGTTTGTTGTGGTGCTTGTCGTGATTCTTGACGTTGTGCGCCACCATTAAAGTGGAACTTATTAGCTACAATGTTGTAAGTTGTCCGTTTCTTGCCTTCTCGGTCAGTAAAATGTTTTTGTTGTATAGAACCCTCGATAAGAATCGCGTCGCCTTTTTGGAAAAACTTCGCTACATTTTCCGCTTGTTTACCTGAAAACAGCACATCGAAAAAGTCAGTATCGTAATTACCTTCATGATTTTTGTAGCTACGTTGTACCGCCATTGAAACAATAGCAAACTCTTTTCCTGTGCTTGTTTGTTTCAGCTCTACATCTTTCGTCAATCGTCCTTGTAAAATAACAGTGTTTAACAAATGAATTCCTCCTTAAAAATAACTATGCACCAATTGCGACTTGTTAATCTTTGAAGTTATCAAAAGGTGTATCGCGCGTGTTTTCGTTGCCGTCAAGAATGATTCCAGCCGATTCTAAGTAGTCGATTACGTCGGCGACAAGTTGCTCTTTTTCATTTTCTGATAGCGCAATCAGCACTTTTACTTGCGGCATTTCGTTTTCCTCCTTTGATTTTAAATCAAGTTACTACAGTTTCGTAATCTCACTTTCTCTCAATAGATAGCTGTATCCATCTTTGAGGTCTACTACGTATTTATTTTCTTTCCCTTCTAGGATATTCGTCACTACACCAATTTCAGCAATGATCCCCCACGCCTCACAATTGACGATAACTTTCTCGTCTTTTTCAATTTTCACTTTCTTCGCCTTCTTTCAAGTGGTACTCACTTTCGACATATTCTTGCGTGAATTCTGTTCTTATTACCTTCAAATCGCCGACGTATTCCACTGTGTACATCCCTACACCGTCCGCTGTCGTTTCGAAATCTACGACTAAGCGAACTATTCTCGGCGCAAAGTAGCTCGAAGATCGCTCTATCAAACTACCGATCGGAAACTTATTCATCTTATAATTGCCATCTAAAATCTCGCTCATTCCATTTTTCCCCTTTCGTGGATAATTTACACCTAAAACAGTTTAAAACGTCTTAAAACGCACGCTAGACCCCTTAAAATCGATTCTGCGAGGTATCACTCAGTAACGAACGAATAGCCTTGCGCTTTTTCCACCTCTGCAAGTTCTATCGCTTCCCACTTTGTCGTCTCAGCTAATCGCTGTAGTTCGCTAGCGCCTTTGATATCTCCGCGCTTCATTGCTTCCTCTGCGTGTCTATTCAGTATTGCCACCTGTTCCTCTAAAATACGAACGGTCGGACTGCGCACCAAGCCGTTTTCTTTTAGTATTGCCGAATACTCCTTCCCAGTCATCGTGCCTTTTAGCATAACTCTCGCCTCGCTATATCGTGACTAATTTCAGCTCTTCCGCTACCGCTAAGAATTTCTCGTATACTGTAAGCGTGTTTAATCTAGCTAACTTGTTCATCAATTCGCCTGTTTCTGGCAAACGTGACAATTTATCTATCGTACCATTTTCTAGTTCTCTCACGAATTTAGCATGCATTTTGTTGTCTTTGATTTGGTTAACGTTCAGCAACGCAAGAACGTGCAGTAACTCAAGTTCGGTTAGTTCTATTTTCATCGTTTTGCTCCCTTCTCCGCTCCACTATCCTCCATGTATTCGTCTAATATCTCTTTGTATTTTTCCGTGAATTTAAAACGGTCTTGATGAAGTTTCTTGCTCCAGTCTGTCTGCCTATCTAACTCGCGCATCTCTTCGAAACCTTTTTGAATTTCTTTATAATAAAACTCGATATTCGCGGCGGCTTTCCAATGCCTCGACGTTCTGACGCCTGCACCTGTTTCCGCCGTTTCCGTTTTAACTAATTCAGCCCGTGTTTTTGCTTTTTTATCCTTTTGAATCTTTGCCATGATCTTTTTTAGAATGACGTCGCTGTATCGTGAAACAAGGTCCATTTTTTACCTCCCCTCCTGAATGTAGTTTACAAATACATCCGTCATATCTTCCAACTGCGCGACGTATTTATCCACCACGTTCGTTTCTGCTACACATCTAGCCGATGATACAGCTACCAAAATATCCGAGTTTGTTGCCATGAATACCACGCCGCAAGCGCCGATAACGGAATGATAAAGTCCGGTTATTTCGTTTGCTAGTCCTTTCGATTGTAAGTCGTGTTCGATAAAACCTCGTAGTTCGTTCATTGTTATACCTCCGCAAAATATTCCTCTAATGTTCTAACCAAACTTTCATATAGTGGTTTGAATGATTCGTTAGCAATCAAATCAATGTTTTTCAGATTAATAAAATGTTCTTCTAACTCTTCTTTTAGCATTTCTTCGTCCATTATTTTCCTCCTTGTTCTGCCAAACGTTTTGCTTCTTCCACCTGTTTTTCTGCCCAACTCAACAAGCCCATCTGTTCTACGCTAAGGTTCGTTAACATGTTGCTCTCCCCTTTCTTTATTACACACCTTATTATAAAAGATTGTTGATTTTAAATCAAGTGATTTGCTTAATTTTTTTGAAGAATTTTTAGAACAGGCATTTCGATAACTCCGCTACTTTCTGTTTCTTCCATCACGATTTTTCCGTTTACTACTCTTGCGCGTAACTTACGGCTAGGCTTTGCGTAACGTACAATGATCTTGTCGTTTTGCGCTAACATGATTTCTAATCCGTCTTTTTCTTCTGCTACTCGTCGACTTCCGCGTTCGTCTAAGTATTCGATTCTCATGTCGCTATCCCCTTTCCTTATCTTCGCTTATATTATATAAAAAGACTTGATATAAAATCAAGTCCTTTGCTTAAAATTCTTCAAAAGTTTTCCCAATTGCTCGTGTATCCCATTCGATTGCTTGCATACAAGCGTAGTTCATAAACATTTCTTGTTTCTTCGTGCGCCCTACACGATTCTTTTCTAACATCATAAGCAATTTAGGACTGTCACGAAGCGGATCGACGTCCGGACGTGGATGGTTGATCTCGGCGCGATGTAATAGCAGAACTTGCGTCGCATCTTGTTCTAAGCTACCCGAATCTTTCAAGTCGGTTAGTAGCGGCGTTTTGTCTTGCCGCTGCGCGTTCGCTCGGTTTAATTGTGCCAGAACTACCACAGCGATTCCTAATTCATTAGCTAACAACTTAAGCTCACGTGTTGCCTTCTGGATTTTCAACCGAGTTGCACTCTCGAAGTTCCCTACGCCCTCGACGTCTACTAGTCCGATATAATCAATGACAGCAACGTATTTGCCATACTCAGCGCGTTCTCTAATGTGTCGGATCATTCTGTTAAGCGTTCCTTCGTGCGAATCGAATACACGCAATTTATACTCGCTAACCATTCTCTTATAAACTCGTTCGATTTCTTGGCGTTGCTCGTTAGTAAGGTTTGACGGATCATTAAAGTATTTCGAATCGATTCCTGTTTCACTAGATACAAAACGGTCTAATAAGCGTTCTTGTTCCATTTCTAGCGTGAAGAAGTCTACCGCTACACCTTTATTCCGTTTCAACACTCGCAAGCTCATGTCGACGCCTACGAGCGTTTTACCACATGCCGGACGCGCACCGATAACAACTAAGTCGCCCGGTTTCAAGCCGCCTGTTTCTGTATCGTACCAATCGTAAGTACGGATTGCTTTTGATTCTTTTTCGTTGATACGCGCTAGGTATCTATCTTGTAATTCTTCTAGTGTGCTTTCGTTTTCTGGCATGTAACACGTTTCTAGGACACCCATATACTCTTTTATTTTCGCTAGTGCCGCTGTAGTTTTATTGGCGTTGTATTCTTGCCATGCGTCATTTAGTAGTGCTTGATAATGAGCATGCTTGAAATACGGAACGCGTTCGTAAACGTAAGGCTTGCCGGCATCGTCGCAACCTTTGAGCATTTCTAACTTGTCGATCGTCGTTGTCTCGAAAATATCTTTGCCTTCGTTTAGTTTGTCTAGTAAAGGTAAAAGGGTATCAGTATCTTCTACGTCCATTAACGCGGATACTATTTCTTGTAGTTCTTCTGTCTCAAAGTATTCTGGTTTCATTTCGCACCAACCCAGTTGTTTAGGGTAGTTAAGTAAATTCCCTACATCTTGCATAGTTCCTCGCAATAACATTGTTCGTCCTCCCTAAAATCTGTTTTTAAACATATCTTGCATATTCATTGGATCAATATCGGAAAAGTTGCCGTTTGTTTCTTGTTGCTTAGGTGCGGTAGCGATCTCTTTCAAGTCTTCATCTTCCCAACGTCGCTGATTGAAGAAAGTTCCGCCGTGTAGCATGTACTGTTTTTCAGTGTGATTGATAGCGATTTGTTTCTTGTAAGCTACAATGCCTGTCTGTATCTCTCTGTTGGTTGTTCCGTCTTTTATCGCTCGTTTATATGCTTTGAAAGCTAACTCTTTACCTTTTTTGTTAGGATACAGTTTCCAAAGTTTCTCGAAGTCTTCTTTCAATTGTTTTTCTTTAGCAACTCGACTATCGGCGCAATCGTCTTGCGATTCGCCTATATATTGGTCTTTCTTGTATTGTTCTTCTCTTGTATTATTATCTTCCTCATTCTTGATGATAGGGGTAACGTCACTTTCGACGATAGGGGTATTTGCAATTTCGCATATATATAAATAGCGACGTTCGATCTCTTTCGTACCGTCTTTGTAAACTATCACGCGTTTTAAATACCCTAATTCAATTAAACCGTTTAGCGCGCGTGTAACCGTAGAAGTAGATACACCGAAAACATCTTCGAAATATTTGTTAGTAGCCCAGCAACGTTTTTCCTTAGTGCTTAACGCCGATATTTCGGCATAGAACAATTTTTGAATAGCATTCAATCGTTCATCGTAGCGCACAGTTGCCGGCAATATAGCATAAAAATTCGGCTTGTTTTCCATATCCCTATACCTCCTAAATATTCAATCGTTTAATCGTTTCTGCATTCAACGTAATGCCGTACACATGGAATCTTTTCTTAAACTCTATTAAACCGATGGTGTGTTTCAAAGTGTGGTGTGATCGGCATAACGAGCAATAAGTGAATTTCGTTTTGTCTACCTTATCCCGGTTATTCCCCATCCCTACAGTCTCGTCGAAGTGATCGATATCCGCGTGTTTGCCGCAAATGCAACACTTTCTATGAGTTAAGCACTTGTAAAAGTAGTACTCCAGATTCTTATCTGGAATCGGTATCTTGTTAGACAGTGAAACATTCAACTCAAAAGCCAAGTCGAGCGCGATGTTTGTTAACAAGACTACATCATCTTTCGTATTGCTAGAACCGTTTGAGAGGCTTATATTTCGCCCTGTGAGAGCTTTAAACTTCCATCTGGTATTATCATCTATCTCTTCAATCAGATGCCCGGTAAACGCGCTTATATCGCCTAATAATGCATAGTAGTATTTGCGTTGATCCACAGAGAAAGAACGCGGATCGAGAAAACGCAACTCACAATACCGCGCGCCTATGTGTCCGTGGTAAACAGTTTGCAAACGTTCGATGTTTAAATCTTCGGCTAGTTCTACTTTCATTTCTCTGCCGTCTATACTTTTGACCTTCGCTAGATAGAGTAAGTTTGCCACGTTCTAACCTCCTAAAGGACGGCGGAAAGCTCCACCGCCCTATTGATTTTAAATCAAGTTTTGTTATTTATTTGTTCTCTACGGACTTCAAGTATGACAAAATTTGTGTTATTTGTTCGGCTGTTACGTTGTCTAGTTTACCTTTCACTTTGAAATGTTTCAAGATAGCTTGTTCCGCTTCGTCCGCTGATAGCCCTTGTTTCTCGGCTAGTTGATTGATCTTCATGCGTGCTGTTTGGATATGTGTTTCGCTTGCTTTCTTAGGAGCGTTGTCGCCTGAGCATGCGTTGCCATCGTCATCTTTGTCTGACGTAACTCCGAATACACTTGCTAATGCGTAACGGCGCGCATAAGTCACAGCCGATCCAAGCCCTTGCGGATCACTCTTAACAGCCGGCAAAGTTAACGGTTCGAATTCGATATATTGTCCGCTCTCATGCATAATCATTGTTGATACACTAACGTCTTGATTCTCACTTGTTGCGTATTGTACGTAAGATAAGCCTGTTCCCTCGATTGCTTTGTCGATTGCTTCCGTGATGTTTTCTAGCGGCACGTATTTCGATTTGAAGAATGGATTGTTTGCGTCCTTCATCGGTTGTTTAAAGTTTGTCCGGAATTGTGCCATTGCCTTGAATAGTTCGTTAAGTTCGTTAGAATGTGACTTCATTAGTCTTCCTCCTTAAATTTCGCCAACGCGTTCGTAAGTTAGTTGTAAGTAGTCCGTAATATCGCGTTCTGTGTTTATCTCTGCTTTGATCGCGTTCTTTGCATGTTCCAATACTTTTGCTAGTTCGTCGTTGTACTTGTAATCTTCATCTGGGAAAATGTCTATCAAGTCCGCTAAAACGTCGCAAGGGCTACGAACGTCTAGGCATTCTTTCATGTGCGTTGCTAAGTTGTCAGGGCAAATCTTTTGCTCATAGTCGCTGTAGTAATCATCTAGTATCAAGTCGCCGTACATGTCACGCTCCATCATTCTTCCTCCCATTCTTCATCGGTGCTTTCTAACATAAAGAAAAACATTTCTAATGCGTCTTCGTCCGTCATGTCTTCCTCCACTTTTATATAGAATAATACTAGCGCGGTTAACGCAGCGAAGCGCACGTGCTCTCGTTTAGTTACGCCTTTCGATTCAAGTGCTTTTTCCATCTCTTCCGTCATTTTGTCTAACCGTTCGATGTCGTAGTCTCTGTAATTCATAGTCATTCCGCTTCCTCCTGTTCTAACTTTTTCCCGCACATCGGACAATAATTAATATAAGTAGCGACGTCGCTATATATATCTTCCTGACCAAACTCTGTTTCAATATAATAACCGTCCTCGTCTTTATCTATTGCGATAGCAAAGTTAGATTCCGCTACATCGTTTAAAACTTCTCCGCCGTCGCAAAATTGACACTGTTCATTCTTTGCGTTGTATTCTTTTAACGAACGGAGAGCATTGTTTAAATAAACTTCTTCGACATCTCTGCTCTTATTGCCAATTAAAACACATTCAATTTCACTAATTGCATGTTCAATGCAGCTCATTCCGCTTCCTCCTTCAAGCCCGCTTTTACTTTTTTAATAAACATTTCTTTGTCTGTTTCCATTTCGTACAAGCCTTCGCTAGTTGCTACCGTGATTTGCGCGTTTTTGCCTTTGCTTTTTACCGCCATACCTAAAAACGTTAGGTTGTCTAGTTTTTTCTGATAGCGTCGCTTTTGAATGTGATTTGTTATGCTAAAGATCGCTACCACTAATAAAGTTTTTATAATCATTGTTATTCCTCCGTTTCTTGTTTATAACGCCATTTCGCAACTTTTTGACCTTTGAACTTGTGACGTGTTCGTGTCTTTTCGTTCAGGTTCTTAGGTTTGACGAAACCTAGCACGTTATGACCTTTTGTGTTAGATAAGATTGCGCCGTCGCTTTCGATAATCACTTCGCCAAAGTATTTCAGTAGGCAAAGTAATGTTTCTTCTATCTCTTTGTCAACCTCAAATTCTTGTTCGATATCTTTATAACATGCGTAAACTTTTCGACGCATAACGCTCACTCCTTAAACTAGAGTTACGTATAAATAAAGCAAGGTTAAAATGTAGCATCCATATTGTCCGATCAGGCTAATGACTCTCGACGCGGTGCATTCCGCGTTTTCATATTCGCCATGCCAAAATTCTGCTAAACACAACCCTAAAACAACTGCAATAAAAGCGCTCATCCCTTTTCCCTCCTATAACATCATCAAACTTGCAATGATTAATAACATTCCGAACCCTAAACCGATGAAACCTGATAGAACTGCAAAATAACAATCTAGTAAAGTTTTCGCCTCGTTTATTGATAACATCAACCATGTCCCACAACCCAACATTGCGATTCCGCTTAATAAGAGTAATAGAAATATCATGTTGTTTCCTCCTTACAAGATGATGAGTGCACTAATAACTGTGATGCCGATTCCGATATCAGTCATAGCTAACAAGAAAAGCACTAGCGCCCAAAATAAACTGTCTGTTCTTTCTACCTCGATTAACGCCCGAATGCCTACGCCAATCCAAGCAACCCCAACAAGCGATATAAACAGTAAAGCTAAAAATGTAATCATTATTCTTCATCCTTTCTAAGTTTGTTATTTGAAATTGCAGTCATTAACGCACGGCGTACAGCTTTCGCTTCGTTTTCCGTTAAGCGTATCGTTTGCCAGCTGAAAGCCGCACCAAGCGGGTCTGGATCGATTGTTATGCCAATGTGACCGTCAACCGTAACGCCTACCATTATTTCTTTACATTCGCCATTTATCATTGTGAAAGGTGTCATCTTTATTCCTCCCCGAACCAAACAAATTCGTCGTAGTTGCCGATCGCGTAATCTACAAAAGTGACTTGTTGCTTGAAAGCCTCCGTCATGTGTTGATAGCAATCCCAAATGAAATTTAATTGTTGTTGTGTATGCATGATGTTCTCCTCCTTAGTTTTAAAAACGACTTACTTCTCTGCTCCATGGGCGATTATGCCAAGCGTCTTTACTCATTTCCCATTCTTCCGTTTTCTCAAACCCTAAGCTATCTAACAATGTTTTAATTTCGTCAAACGGATGTTTGCAATATTGCTCACGAATTTCCCAAGGCATAGATTTCAAAATAGCAATATCAACATCTTGTAATGCTTTAAGGTTTACTGTATGTCCGTAGTTCGGCTTGTAAGGTGTACTCAACACACGGTAATATTCACGATCCCAAAACACGTCGAGGCATTCGTAATATCCATCAGCACCATTGAAGAAGTAGTAAACCGTACGATATTCGCCAGAACTAAAGTCAAAGCGTGTCTTGTGGTTATGGTAGTGCGCTTTTCTCATCTTGTCGTCTCCCATGTTCATCTTCCTTTCTTTGATTTAAAATCAAGTTTTCGCATTAATTATCGTCATAATCACAATATTTGTCAACCTTTTTACATCGTTCCATTCCTTCTCGTTCTTTCTTTGTTACTCGATAATCTAATATCAAAGCAACGGCATATCCTAATATAATGACAACAGCTAGCGCGATCAGTTCCATTTTTCTTCATCCTCCTTGTAATAGATAGTTGCTAACTTATTAGAATATACTCGATGCTTACACAAGCGAACTCGCAAAGCGTTTGCTGTAATGTCGCACCACTCCGTTTCTGATGCTTGTTTTGCATTGTCAACATCAAAGCGTTGTCCGTCACGTGTCACGATAACCACAGGCTTGGGCGCAGTACGCGCTTTTGTCTCAACGCCATGTTGCCGTAAAATACGGCGTATCGTGTTAGGGTCTCGGCGCGTGCGATTAGCTATTTTAACAGTTGGTACGCCTTCTTTCGCCCATTTAACAAGTAAGTATTGTTCGATATAACTCATATCTCTGCCCATCGGACAGTCTAAACGCCCTTTCTCGATTTCAATTAGATACATAAGCGTTTGCGCTGTGTTTACTTTCTTATCGTCTTCCATCCAATTTCCAAAGTGAGTAATGACAGTCAATTCTGCCCAACGTCGTTCGTTGTCCATTCTT